>Ga0078972_1001346_pt1 | contig 93006 bp, 88 predicted proteins | sample YelNatPaOPGAMG01_FD_67568 | JGI IMG/M metagenome (GOLD analysis project Ga0078972, IMG submission 67568) | Hot spring thermophilic microbial communities from Obsidian Pool, Yellowstone National Park, USA - OP-RAMG-01 (SPADES assembly) (version 2) | ecosystem: Environmental > Aquatic > Thermal... | reverse complement strand
CGCTTCGTTCGCCGTCATCAACTTACGGTGACTTGCACCCACAAGAGTGCGCCCGTGCCATGCGCACATGAAAAGCCTAAGTGAATCAAGCACTTAGGCTCTATATATGGCGGAGACGGAGGGATTCGAACCCTCGATGCGGCTCTACACCGCATACTCCCTTAGCAGGGGAGCACCTTCGGCCTCTCGGTCACGTCTCCGGCGAGCTTGCTTGGCGCTTTGCAAGCAGCAAAGCAGTGCATTATTACACGGTCGAGCCAGTCGGCGCTAGGGCTGGCTGCGCACTGGCCTTGCATATCGGCTTTGCCGCGCTTACGCGGCCTGCTCCAGATCGAATGCCTTGTGCAGCGCACGCACGGCCAGTTCCATGTACTTTTCGTCGATCACCACCGAGACCTTGATTTCCGAGGTCGAGATCATCTGGATGTTGATGCCTTCCTCTGATAGGGTGCGGAACATCTTGCTGGCCACCCCAGCGTGCGAGCGCATACCGACGCCGACGATCGACACTTTGCACACCTTGGGGTCGCCGAGGATTTCCTTGGCGCCGATGTGCTGTTGGACGGTCGATTTGAGAATGTCCAGTGCCCTGGGGTAGTCGCTGCGGCTGACGGTGAAGGTGAAATCGGTGAAGCCCGCCACGCTCTGGTTCTGCAGAATCATGTCGACTTCGATGTTGGCGTCGCCCACGGCGCTGAGGATCTGGTAGGCGATGCCCGGGCGGTCGGGCACGCCGACCACGATGATCTTGGCTTCGTCGCGGGCAAAGGCGATGCCCGACACCACGGCTTGTTCCATGTTTTCGTCTTCCTCGAAAGTGATGAGCGTGCCGCTGCGCGACTCTTGCTCCAGCGGCAGATCCCACGGCGTCAGGCTGGAGAGCACGCGCAGCCGCACCCGGTACTTGCCGGCGAATTCCACCGAGCGAATCTGCAGCACCTTGGAGCCCAGGCTGGCCATTTCCAGCATTTCCTCGAAGGTGATGGTGTCCAGCCGCCGCGCTTCGGGCACGATACGCGGGTCGGTGGTGTACACGCCGTCGACGTCGGTGTAAATCTGGCATTCGTCGGCCTTCAGCGCTGCAGCCAGCGCCACGCCCGAGGTATCGGAGCCGCCGCGGCCCAGGGTGGTGATATTGCCCTTGGCGTCGATGCCCTGAAAGCCGGCAACCACCGGAATGATCCCGGTGGCCAGATCGGCTTTGAGCCGATCGGCGTCGATCGATTCGATGCGCGCCTTGGTGAAGGCGCTGTCGGTATGCACCGCGACTTGCGCGCCGGTGTAGCTGCGCGCTTTGTGGCCGAGTGTCTGCAGCGCCATGGACAGCAGGCCGATGGTCACCTGCTCGCCGGTGGAGGCGACGACGTCGAGTTCGCGCGGGTCGGGCTGCGGCTGAATCTCCTTCGCCAGTGCGATGAGGCGGTTGGTTTCGCCCGACATGGCCGAAACCACGACCACGACCTGATGCCCGGCTTCGTGCCATTTGGCCACGCGACGGGCGACGTTCTTGATCCGTTCGGCAGACCCCACCGAGGTTCCGCCGTACTTCTGGACGATGAGTGCCATGACAAAAGGGTTGGAATGGGGCGAAGCCGCCGCTGTTGTGGCACCGCAGCGCACTGCGGGCTGCTCCGCGCAAAAAAGGCCATTCTATTCGCCCCGGTTGCCGGCGCGGCATGGGACGAATCGCAACAAGCCCCCTTCACGCCGCACCTCGCCATGCGGCAGGCGCAGCGTCAGGCGGTGCGCACCGCGCGCGGTGTGCCCGATTTGCCGTGCGAGCTCCTCGGTGCGCGCCCGGTCCAAGCGCTGGCCGCGCTGCCGCAGCCACAGCCGCAGGGCTTCGCAGCGGCGCGCCGGGTCGAGCTGACGCAAGGCAGCCAAATCGAGCCCTTGCGGCGTGATGCAGCGGCGCAGATCGTCTGCTGCCAGATGCTGGATCAGCCGGTCGGCGGTGGCGCACAGCGCCGCGCTGCGCTGCAAGGTCTGCCGGTATCCTGGCTCCAGCCGCGCGATCACCGGCAGCAGCTCGGCGCGGATGCGGCTGCGACGATACGCCGGGTCGGTGTTCATCGGATCGTGCAAGTACTCCACACCCTGCTGCTGCAGCCAGGCACGCAGTTCGGCCGCGCTGCAAGCGAGCAGCGGCCGCGCAAAAAGCATGTCATGCCGCTGCAGGCAGTCGGGCATCGCCGCCAGTCCGCGCGGCCCGGCGCCGCGCAACAGCGCCAGCAACAGCGATTCCACCTGGTCGTCGCCGTGTTGAGCGAGCAAGACCACGGTGCAGCGCTGCTGCCGCGCCAGATCGGCCAATGCGGCGTACCGCGCCAGCCGCGCCTGCTCTTCCACGCTCTGGCCGCGTTGCACTGCGAGCTGCACGTCCGCCTGCGCACACGCCACGCCCTGCCGCGCGCAAAACGCCTGGACATGGCGGGAAAACTCCGCCGCCGCAGGCTGCAGACCATGATTGACGTGCAGCGCGCAAACCCGCTGCGCGCCCCATGCTGACAACGCCGCCAGCAGCAGCGCGGTGGAATCCGCGCCGCCGCTGAACGCCACACCGACACGCGCGGCCTGCGCGATGTCAGCGTGCTGCGCGATGAACCGCTGCAGCGCAGCATGTGCTGGGCCGGCAGACGCCGCGCGCAGCGGCACTGCCTGCTCAACGCCGGGCGGCGGATTTGGTGTCTTCGAACTTGCCAAACGATTGCAAGCGATCGAGCCGTTGCTGTACCAGATCGGCCGGTTTGGTTTGCTGGAAGTGCCGCAGCGACTCGCTCAACGCGCGTTTGAGCGACGCGGCCATCGCCGCCGGATCGCGGTGCGCTCCCCCCACGGGCTCGTTGACGATCTTGTCCACCAGCCCCAACGCCTTGAGACGGTGCGCCGTCAGCCCCAACGCCTCGGCAGCCTCAGGCGCTTTTTCTGCGCTTTTCCACAAAATCGACGCGCAACCCTCGGGCGAGATCACCGAATAGATGGCATATTGCAGCATCAGCAGTTGGTCGCACACGGCAATCGCCAACGCCCCACCCGAGCCGCCTTCGCCGATGATGGTGGAGATGATCGGCACTTGCAGCTGTGCCATTTCGTAAATGTTGCGGCCGATGGCCTCGCTCTGGCTGCGCTCCTCGGCATCGATGCCGGGGTACGCTCCCGGCGTGTCGACGAAGGTGAAGATCGGCAGGCGGAATTTCTCTGCCAGCTTCATCAGCCGCAGCGCCTTTCGGTAGCCCTCGGGCTTGGGCATGCCGAAGTTGCGCAACGCGCGTTCCTTGGTGTCGCGGCCTTTCTGGTGGCCGATGATCATGCACGCCTGCCCGCCCAGCCGGGCCAGCCCGCCGACGATCGACTGGTCGTCGGCGAACGCCCGGTCGCCGTGCAGTTCGTGAAAATCGGTGAAGATCATGCTGGCGTAATCCAGCGTGTACGGACGCAGCGGATGACGAGCGATTTGCGTGGTCTGCCAGGGCGTGAGCTTGGCGTAGAGATCTTTGGTGAGCTGCAGGCTTTTTTTCTGCAACCGGGCGATTTCTTCGGAAATATCCACCGCCGATTCATCCTGCACGTAGCGCAGTTCGTCGATTTTGTTCTCCAGTTCGGCAACGGGCTGCTCGAAATCGAGAAAGACTTTTTTGCTCATCTTGGCCTCTTGAGAAAATCCCGGTCTGCGCGGCCAGCCCGCCGGCAGCAGGCAGTGGCCCCGACTCTGCGTCAGTACTCGACCGCGATCGGGTCCAGGCTGCGCCAAATATACCAAGTCCCCACCGAGCGCCACGGCGCCCAGGCGGCGGCGACCTCGCGCACGTCGCTCTGCGTCACCGGCTCGCCGGCGAAGTAGGTTTGGCTCACGCCGCGGATCAGCCCCAGGTCGCCCAGCGGCAGCACGTCAGGGCGCATGAGGTGAAAAATCAAAAACATATCGGCGGTCCAGCGGCCGATGCCGCGGATGCTCAGCAGCTCGGCGGCAACGGTATCGTCAGCCATGTGCTGCCATTGCGCCGGATGCACCTGCCCGGTGTGGAACTTGTCCGCCAAGTCGCGAATGTAAGTCACCTTGCGCGCCGACAACCCGCAGGCGCGCAACGCCTCCTCGCCTAGATCGAGCACGTGGTGCGGCGCGACCTGCGGCACCGCGGCGCACAGCCGATCCCATACCGCCTGCGCCGCCTTGACCGAAATCTGCTGGCCGATGATCGAGCGCGCCAGCGTTTGGAATGGATCACCACGGCTTTGCAGCCGCGCTCCGGCGTGCGCGGCGATGAGTTTGCGCATCACCCGGTCGGTACGCTGCAGGTGCGCGCAGGCCTTGTCCCAATCGAGCTGGGGCAGCGGCTTGGCCGCAACGACGGTGTCTGCCCATGCTCCCCCGCGTGCTTTCATGCCGACCTCCACACCGTGATTCCGCCGGGCTTGTCTTCGAGCACGATGCCCTGCGCCGCGAGCGCGGCACGGATGCGGTCGGCCTCGGCGAAGTCGCGCGCCTGCTTGGCCGCGGCACGCGCCTGGACTTGCTGCTCGATCCACGTCGCGTCCACCGCCGCGGCACGGCGCTGCAAAAACGCCCGCGGCGGCTGCTGCAGCAGCCCGAGCACACCGCCCAGCCCTTTGAGCTGCGCGGCCAATGCGGCGTCGCCGGTTTTGTTGACCGCGCTGGCCAGTTCGAACAACACCGCCACCGCCTCGGGCGTACCCAGATCGTCGTTCATCGCCGCGGCGAAGGCGCGGGCATGCGTCTCGTCCCAATCCAGCCGCGGCGGCAGGTCGCCGAACGGATCGAGCGCGGTGTACAGCCGGGTGAGCGCGGCACGCGCGTCCTGCAGATGGTCGGCGCTGTAATTCAGCGGGCTGCGGTAGTGCGCACGCAAAATGAAAAAACGCACGCTTTCGGCGTCGATGTGCTGCAGGATGTCGCGGATGGTGAAAAAATTGCCCAGCGATTTGGACATTTTTTCGCCATCGACACGCACAAAGCCGTTGTGCACCCAGAAATTCGCCATCGGCTTGCCGTGCGCGCCTTCGCTTTGCGCGATTTCATTTTCGTGATGCGGGAACTGCAGATCGGCGCCGCCGCCGTGAATGTCGAAGGTTTCGCCCAGCAGCGCACAGCTCATCGCCGAGCATTCGATGTGCCAGCCCGGCCGTCCCGGCCCATCCGGCGAGGGCCACTTCACCTCGTCGGGCTCGGTAGGCTTGGCCGCCTTCCACAAGACGAAGTCGAGCGGGTCTTGCTTGGCGGCGTCGACTTCCACCCGCTCGCCCGCGCGCAGTTCGTCGAGCGATTTGCCTGAGAGCTTGCCGTAGCCGGGAAAGGCGCGCACGTGAAAATTCACGTCGCCCGCGCTGTCGCGGTACGCCAGGCCGCGCGCCTTGAGCTTGCCGATCAAATCGAGCATCTGCGGCACATAGTCGGTGGCGCGCGGCTCGTGGGTGGGCCGCTCCACGCCGAGGGCGTCGGCATCCTCGTGCATGGCGGCGATGAAACGGTCGGTCAGCGCGCGGATGGTTTCGCCGTTTTGCTGCGCACGGCGGATGATTTTGTCGTCGATGTCGGTGATGTTGCGCACGTAGGTCACGCGCAGGCCCAGCGCCTTGAGCCAGCGCTGCAGCACGTCGAACGCCACCATCACCCGCGCGTGGCCGAGATGGCAGTAGTCGTACACCGTCATGCCGCAGACGTACATGCGCACATGGCCGGGTTCGATCGGGGTGAAACGGTCTTTCGAGCGCGTGAGGGTATTGTGTAGATGCAACGCTGTCATGGAGTCGGGCGGGGGCTTGGACGACGCGCCGATACGGCTTGGCCCCGGATAAAATCAAAAACTTAGCACAAGCCGTCGCGCCCATGCTTGATACGCTGCAGATCGGCCGCAGCCCGTTTTGCCGACTTTCGACCACCTTCTCACGCCTGCCACCACCATGCGCCATCGCCTTCTTGCCACGCTGCTCGCCTTCGCCTTGAGTACTCCGGCGGTGTGGGCGGCAGATGCCGCCAGCGTCAGCCAAAACCTGCAAAAAGGCAATCTGCAGACCGCGCTGCAACAAGTGGACGCGCTACTGGCGCAAAACCCCAAGGACCCGCAATACCAGTTTCTCAAAGGGGTGATCCTCACCGAGCAGAAAAAAGACGCGCAGGCCATTCAGATCTTTCAGTCGCTGACCGAGCAGTACCCCGAGCTGCCCGAGCCGTACAACAACCTCGCGGTGCTCTACGCGCAACAAGGCCAGTACGACAAAGCGCGCGCCGCGCTGGAGATGGCCATCCGCACCAACCCGAGCTACGCCACGGCGCAAGCCAACCTCGGCGACATCTACGCCAAACTCGCCAGCCAGGCCTACCAAAAAGCGCTGCAGCTCGCCCCGGAGGAAAACGCCAGCGCCAAAATCAAGCTCAACCTCATCCGCGAGCTGTTCGAACAGGGCAAAACACCGGGGTCTGCGCCGCTGAAAGTCTCCGCCGCGCAGCCTGACAAAGAGCCCAAGCCTGCACCCGCAGCGCAGCCCACCCCGGCCAAACCGGCAGCCCAGACCAAGCCGCAGGCCGCGGCGCAAAACCCGGCGACAGCAGCCGCCAATGCGCCGGCAGCCGCTGCGACGGCCAGCGCGCAGCAAACCACCCCCGGCACCACGACCGAGCAGACCGCAGTGGAACACGCCGTGCAGCGCTGGGCCGAGGCCTGGCAGAGCAAAAACCTGCCCGCCTACTTCGCCGCCTACGCCCCCGATTTCAAGCCGGAAAAAGGTTTGAGCCTGGCAGCTTGGAAGGAGCAGCGCCGCGCGCGCATCAGCGACAAGGCCAAAATCACCGTCAAGGTCCATGCCCTGCGCGTGCAGATCGACGGCGACAAGGCCACCGCGCGCTTCCGCCAGCACTACATGTCCGGGCCGCTGGATTTCGACGGGCCGAAAACGCTGCAATTTCGGCGCGAAAACGGCAAATGGCTGATCGTGCGTGAAATCGTCGGCTGACGCCCCTGCCCTGCGCTCAAGGCCGTTGCCCTTTCGTCTGCACCGCCTGCACTGCTGCCGTGAACCGCTTCCCGCCCCGCCGTCAGACCGCGCTGCGCAAGCTGCTGCCGTGGGCGCTGCTGGGTGTGCCGCTGGTGTTTGCCGCGCGGGCGGCAACCGATTATCACGCCCTGCCGTCCGCTGCGCGACCGCTGCACGCCTTGCCCGCTGCCGAGCATGGTGTTGAGCCTCGGGCACCTGTCGCAGTGACGGCGCACACCCTGCTCAAACTCACCGCCCGCCTGTCCGTCCCCACCGGGGAAGACGCCACCGAACGCCGTCTGCTGCACGTCTACGCCGAAGTCGCTGCCGGCCACCTTGCCGCCGCGCGTGAGCAGGCCGAGCGATTGGTGCACGAGCATCCGCACTTCGCCCTGGCGCAATTGGCGCTGGCCGATGTGCTGCAGGCCAGCAGCGGCCACGGTGTCGGCTTTGCCGCCTTGCCTGCCGATCTGGCCGCAACCCTGCCGCCGGCCACGCGCACCCGCCTGGACGAACTGCGCGCCGAAGCGCTGGTGCGGCTGTCGGCCTACACCAATCCGCCACCGGCTGGGGCCATCGCGGCCAATCTCGTCGCTCTCGGCGCCGACGTGAAGCGGGCACTGGTGATCGAAACCTCGCGTTCGCGCGTGTACGTGTTCGACCAGCGCGACGGCCAGCCCGTGCTGCGCGCCAGCTATTACTTCAGCCAGGGGCGGCAGGGCGATGGCAAAACGCGCGCCGGCGACCTGAAGACGCCACTGGGCATCTACTTCATCACGCGAAAAATCGACCCGGCCAACCTCAAGCCGCTGTACGGCGCCGGGGCGCTGACGCTCAACTACCCCAACGAATGGGACAAATTGCAGGGCTACACCGGTTTTGGCGTCTGGCTGCACGGCACGCCACCCGGCAGCTATGCCCGGGTGCCGCGCGCGTCCGACGGTTGCGTCGTGCTGTCCAACCCGGATGTGCGCAGCCTGATGGCGCAAACGCCTGCCGGGGCCACGCCGGTGGTCATCACCCGTCAAGTACGCTGGCTGAGCCCGGCGCAGTGGGCGGCGCAGCGCCAGCTGCTCATCGCCCAATTGCAACCGGAGATCGTGCGGGCCGCATCGCTGGGCCTGCGGCCGCAAGATCCGCCCGCTGCGGCATCGGCGGCAGCGCCGGCAGCCGTGCCGCCTGCGGCCTCCCCCATCCCAGCCAGCCTGAGCATCTTGCAATACCCGGGGCAGATCGTGGTGCAGTACAGTGCCGCCAACGCCACGGGCTACGCCGCGCTCTACCGCCAATATTGGGCGCAGCGCAGCCGCCAATGGCAGCTCATTTTCCAAGGAAGCGTCTCATGACCGACATCACTTTGCATGTTCGCCGCCAGCCGCACTGGGTCGGAGCTTTTGCCGCCCTGCGCCGGCGCGCCACAGCCGTGCTGGCCGCGCTGGGCCTGTTCGCCTGCGCCGCGCTGCCCACGGCGCAGGCCGCGCAAACCCCTGCGGCCCAACCTCGCGTCGAATTCGTCACCAGCATGGGCGATTTCGTCGTCCAGCTCGACCCGGCGCGCGCGCCCAAGACCGTGGCCAACTTCCTCGATTACGTCAAGAGCGGCTTCTACAAAGGCACGATTTTCCACCGCGTGATTCCGGGTTTCATGGTGCAGGGCGGCGGCTTCACCGCCGACATGCAGCAAAAACCCACGCGGCCGCCGATTGCGCTGGAAAGCCAAAACGGGCTGCGCAATCTGCGCGGTACCATCGCCATGGCGCGCACCGCCGACCCGAATTCGGCCACTTCGCAGTTTTTCATCAACGTCGTCGACAACCCCAGCTTGGACTACCCGCAGCCTGACGGCCATGGTTACGCCGTTTTCGGCAAAGTCGTCTCCGGCATGGACGTAATCGACAAAATCGTCGCCGTGCCCACCAAGAGCGTCGGCCCCTACCAGGACGTGCCGGTCAAACCCATCGTCATCGACAACGCCAAACTCCTCAACTGAAAGCCCATCATGGTCGAACTGCAAACCAACCACGGCAACATCCGTCTTGAACTCGACGCCGAGCGTGCGCCCAAAACGGTCGAAAACTTTCTCAACTACGTGCGCTCGGGCCAGTTCGACGGCACCATTTTCCACCGCGTGATCGACGGCTTCATGATCCAGGGTGGCGGCTTCGAGCCCGGCATGAAGCAAAAGCCCACACAGGCGCCGATTCCCAACGAGGCCAACAACGGCCTGAAAAACGAGCGCTACACCATCGCCATGGCGCGCACCTCGGACCCGCACTCGGCCACGGCGCAGTTTTTCATCAACGTCGCCGACAACGCCTTCCTCAACCACACCGCGCCGACGGCGCAGGGCTGGGGCTACGCGGTGTTCGGTAAAGTGGTCGAAGGCCAGGACGTGGTGGACAAGATCAAAGGCGTCAAAACCGGGCGCAAGGGCTTTCACGACGACGTGCCGGTCGAAGACGTGGTCATCCTCAAAGCCGTCGAGGTCTGACCCTGCCCGCGCAGTTCGACCCGCCGGCCCATCCCACCGGTGACGGGTTGGCACCTGCCTCCGGCATGCCGCCGGCGACACTGCTGCACGCCCCACCCGACTGGAAACGTCTGGCCTGCGTTTCCGACCTGCATCTGAGCGCGCAGACCCCGCGCACCACGCAGGCGTTTTTGCGTTGGCTGCGCGGCCCGGCGCTGCAGGCCGACGCCGTGTTCATCCTCGGCGATCTGTTCGAGGCCTGGATCGGCGACGACCTGCTCGACGCGGCAGCGCACGCCATCGTCGCCTCCGACGCCGACCACGCGCAGAGGGTGGCCGCCGCGCTGCATGACTACACCGCTGGCGGCGGCAAGCTATGGGTGCAGCACGGCAACCGCGATTTTTTGCTCGGTGCCGCATTTGCCCAAACCACCGGGGCGCAGATCCTTCCCGACCCCGCAGTGCTCGTGTTCCAGGGCATGCGGCTGCTGCTCACCCACGGTGATCTCCTGTGCACCGCAGACGGCGCCTACCTGCAATTTCGCGCGCAAGTGCGCCGCCCCGAGTGGCAGCGGCAGATTCTGGCGCGACCGTTGGCCGAGCGCGCGCGGCAAGCGCAAGCCATGCGCGCCGCCAGCCAACAGGCGCAGCTCGGCGCAGATTCCTGGGCCGACGCCGACCCGGCAGAAGCCCGCCGTTGGCTGATCCAGCACGATTGCGCCTGGATGATCCACGGCCACACCCACCGCCCGCGCGACCATTGGGGCGGCGCGCAGCTGAGGCAAGTGCTGTCCGACTGGGATTGCGACAGCCCCACGGCAAGCCAGCAGCGTGCGCAGGCGTTGTGGCTGCACGCCTGCTGCAACGGCGTGGCCGTGCACCGCGCCGACTGTCGTTAGCACCGCCATCGACCGCGGACACGATCGCGGCGATTTGCAATTTTTGCAACAGGATTTGACCGCTCGTCGGCCGCAGACGACCGTTCGTCGGCTCGTGCCGCGCACGCCGCATGGGCGGCAACATAATCGGCGCAAGACAAATCTGGATACAGATGATGATTTTGCTTGCGACATTTGCTGCACCCGTCGGCCGCACCCAGCATCCGACCCACCGGGGCTTCACCCTGGTCGAGCTGCTCGTCACCCTGGTGGTCGCCGGCTTGCTGCTGGCCGTGGCCGTACCGAGCTTCAACCGCCTGATGGTGTCCAGCCGCCTGACCACGTTTGCCAACGAGCTGGTCGGCCGCCTCGCGCTGGCGCGCACCGAAGCCGTCAAGCGTGGCTACACCGTGCAGTTCAACACCGACGGGGCCATAACCGCCCTACAACCGCAAGCCTCACCCATCACGATCACCCAGGCCATGACCCCACCGCCTGGCATCAACGCCGCCGCAGCGGTCGACACCCTGATCGCCACCCCGCTGGGGCTGCTGCACGAACCTGCGGTGTCCACCGGTTACTCCGGGCTGGTCGCCGACATTTCGAGCAATGCCATCAGCGGCGACAACCACCGCTGCATCTACCTGTTCACCGGCACCAGCGTGAGCAGCTGTACCGATTCGCAAGCTTGTCGAGCGAACAACCCCAATGGAACCTGCAAATAACCCCCTCTTTCCGACGCGCGTCGAACACCGCCGCCCGCTCGTGCAGCGCGGAGTCGGGTTGATCGAAATCCTCGTGGCCACTGCCGTGCTGTCGATCGGCATCCTGGGCATCATCGTGCTGCAGGTCAAAACCCTGGCGGACAACGCCAGTTCGTTCACGCGCACGCAGGCGAGCATCGCCGCGTACTCGATGTTCGACCTCATGCGGGCCGACCGCGCCAACGCCCTCGCCGGCGCCTACAACACAACCATCACAGCCGGCAACTGCCCCACTCAAGCCGCCACCCTGGCGCAGGCGCAGCTGCGCAACTGGTGCCTGGGCTTCGACGCCGACAAACTAACCAGCCCGCCGCCGGGCACGCAAGTCGGCGGGCTGGCGGCGCTGGGCAGTAGCGCCAAAGGCACGATTGCCTGCAACCCGGTCGGCCCGGCCGTCAACGCGAGCAACTGCAGCGTCACCCTGACCTTCAACGACAGCAAGGCCACCGCCGGGCAGGCGGCGCAAACCCTGACGTTCTGGACCCAGCTATGACCCGCCCCGTCCATTTTCCCTGCCGCCCGCGGCAAAGCGGGTTGACCCTGATCGAGCTGATGGTCGCCATGCTCCTCGGCCTGGTGGTCGTCGGCGCCGTGGTCAGCGTGCTGCTGACCAGCCGGCAGAGCTACACCACCACCAATGGACTGAGCCAGTTGCAGGACAACGCCCGCATCGCCTTCGAGCTGATGGCCCGCGACATCCGCCAGGCCGGCAGCTCGCCGTGCGGCAACACCGCGGTCAACGACATGCTCGCCGGCAACGGCTGGTACCGCTGGGTCAACGGCGCCGGATTGTTCGGCGTCGACGACGCGTCCGCCCTCTCGCCCCTACCGGCCTCGCCTGCACCGAGTGGAGGTTTTCCCGCGCTCGTCACCCGCGGCGCCGGCACCGTCAGCCGCGAACTGATCCAGGTTCAGCAGAACAGTGCCAGCCAGGTTCAGCAGGACTGTGCCAGCAAGGTGCCGATGGCTGAAGCCCCGACCGATGTCGGCATTGGCACCAACGACCTCGTCTTCGCTTGCGACGGCACGCAAGCCTACATCTTCCAGGCAGCAGCGTTCGACGCCGGGCTGCCGCTGGCGGCGAACGCAACGCCAGGCAACTCCGCAGCGCAATTGGGCTGCTCCCAGTTCAGTTCCTCGGCCTACGTCGCCCCCTATGACGCCGATGCCTGGTACATCGGCGCAGCGGGCCAAGGCGCACCAGCAGGCACGCTCTCGCTCTACCGGGCGCATTACGCCGGCAACCAGCTGGTGTCTGACGAAATCATCCGCGGCGTGACCGCGCTGCAAGTCAGCTATCTCACTGGCGGGCCGACTCTGGCCACCGCAACCGACGTCGGCGGCAACTGGGGCTCAGTCAGCGCCGTGCACCTTGCGTTGACCTTACAGACCGTGACCAACCCGCAGAACACCACACCGAATCAGGAACGTCTGATCCGCACCTTCGACACCACTATCCGCGTGCGCTGACCATGTATTCGTCCATTTTCGTCCGTCCACGCCGCATCGCGCTTGCCGCACCTGCACGCAACACCCAGCGCGGTGTGGCGCTGATCGTCTCGCTCATCCTGTTACTGGTCGTCACCATCATCGGCCTGGCGGCGATTCGCCTGACCAGTACGCAGGAAAAAATGGCCGGCAACGCTGTTGACCGCACGCAGGCGTTTCAAGTGGCGGAAGCCACCTTGCAATTCGCCGCCGCGACCATTTTGCCGCCGGCCAACCCGCCCGATCCGGCGAGTTTCAGCGCGCCCTCGGTGACCGATTGCGCGAACTCCTCCTGTAGAGACAACCCGGCCGCCCCAGACAGCGGGATTCCACCCAGTGCCTGGATCTTTCCCCCGACCACGCAAAACGCCAATTCAGGCCCTGACAAAATCGTCGTCCTCTACGGCAACAACCCCTCATACCTCATCCAGTACATGGGGACGTGCAGCGTCGACGGCGGAAATTTCCAGTTCACCAACGACCAGAACAACCAGGGCGGCGGCGGCTCGCTCAAAACCGCGGGGAATTGTTATCGCATCACCGCACGCGCCAACTCGCCTGAAGCCAACGGCGCTCCTTCGCAAAACCGCGCCCAGGTCGTTTTACAGGCGATTTACCGCACCAATTGACGTTTCGACAGAGATCGTTTGACGGAGTCTGCCATGTCAACCGCTTTTCACCTCATCCAACGCACCGTTGCACTTGCACTGAGTTCCCTGCTCATCGCTACCCCGATGGCGCAGGCCGCCGTCGGCGTCGCGCAGAGTCCCCTCATCATCCAAAAACCAATCCCGCCGAACTTGGTGTTGATGCTCGACGATTCGGGGTCGATGGCGTGGGACTATATGCCTGACACGGCAACTGGAACAAACTCGGCAACCAATGGCACTTATTACAACCCTTACGTCACCTACCAGCCACCCAAATATAAAGATGGCACCGACTATCAAAATGCGGCATTTCCAAACGCATGGGTCGATGGTTTCAACCCATCATCAGGCACAGCAAACATCCAAAAGTATTCCTCTCCTTACAAGAATTACGCCTACTACAAACAAAGTACAAATACTGTTGGCGGAAACAACTCTGGCAATTGCGGCAATAATAACCGTTACAACTGCGTTTTTCGCTACACCGACCCCAACTCCAACGTAGAAAAATACGTTGGCCAGAGTTGCGCAGGCTTCAGCGCAGCGACATGCACCACCGATCCTGCGCAGCAGCAAAACGTCGCCAACTGGTTCTCTTACTACCGCACCCGCATGTTGATGGCAAAGAGCGGATTGACGCTTGCGTTTTCCAGCTTGGACAAGGGTTACCGTTTCGGTTTTGCCTCGATCAATGGTCGAAACACCGCCAAAATTCCAAACTCGCCAACACCTTACCCTTTCAGCACGCCAACAAATTCTTCCAACAAGCTTGCCGTCGTACAGGAATTCGGCGACGGATCGGCAGGCACGCAGAAATCCAATTTCTGGGATTGGATCACCACAATCACACCGAATAATGGCACGCCATTGCGCTCGGCGCTCAAGGCCGTTGGCGAGTATTACAAAACGGCACAACCCTGGCAGACGAGCACGACCGACACGACCGAATACACTTGCCGCCCTGCTTTCACCATCCTCACCACCGACGGTTTCTGGAATACAGACGCCGACAGCGACATTGGTGTGGGCAACGTCGACGGCACGAATGGGCCGAAGATCACCACACCATCGACATATCAAAGAATTGCAATCCAACCCTATTCGGACAGTTATTCAAACACTCTGGCCGACGTGGCGATGTATTACTGGCAAAACGATTTGCGACCGACCACTGCGAACAATGTACCGACGACACCAAACGACCCAGCCTTCTGGCAACATATGACGACATTCACCATGGGCCTCGGCTACACACCGACCGGAATAACACCGAATGACCTGACGCAAGATCAAATTTTCGCTTGGGCGCGCACGGGTACACCTCCGACCGGAGTCACGAGTATGTCTTGGCCCCAGCCCAGCGCTGACAGCATCAACAATATCGCCGATTTGTTCCACGCGGCCGTCAACGGACACGGGGATTTTTTCTCGGCAAAAAATCCGACTGAATTCATCAACGGTCTGAAATCTGCTTTGGCACAAATCGCCGACCGTAAAGGGGCGGGAAACGCCATCACCCTGTCGGCAACGGGCGCGACGAGTACGGCTGACGCGACGTACCGCTTCATCGGGTCGTACTACACCGGGCAATGGACGGGCGCAATCACTGCAGAACAGTGGGACGCCACCGCGCAGGCTTACGTCCCTGCGTGGTCGGTGAATTCGGTATTTCCTGCCGCGGCGAACCGCAATATCTGGACGGTCAGCCGGCTGGCGAGCACGCTCAACCCGCAAAGCCCCGTGCAATTCATCCTCGGCAGCGGCAACACCCTGCCGGCGCTCGACGGCACCTTGCTGCAGGGTTTGGATTATTACGTCAGCGGCAGCCAGCAATCGATCAGTCGCGCGGCAATGCTGAATTACCTGCGCGGCGATAACTCGGACGCTTCGCTGCGGCAGCGCAAGGCGATGTTGGGCGACGTGATTTCCTCCACGCCGGTTTATGTCGGCATGCCCGACAAAACGCTATACGTCAATGCCACGTTCGACGGTGCGTCGAGTTACGGCACGTTCGTCGCCAACCAAGCGTCGCGCATGCCTCTGGTTTATGTCGCGGCCAATGACGGCATGCTGCATGCATTCCGCGTCAAACAGGGGCTGACCAATGGCCTGCCCGACCCGAACAAACCCGCCGGGCAGGAGATTTTCGCTTATCTTCCTGCCGCGGTGCTCGCCCAACCGGCAAGCGGCACGGGAGGCATTTCCAACCTTGCCAACCCGCAGTATGGCGTGGTCGATGGCGTGACCGGGGCGCAGGCTGTACCGCATCAGTATTACAACGACGGCCGCATCACCACGCAAAACGTCTATCTCGACACCGGAGATGGGCAGGGGAAAATCTGGCGAACCATACTCGTCGGAACAACCGGCCGCGGCCCGGCAAAAACGGTTTACGCGCTGGACATTACCAACCCGGGGAATTTTGAAAATCCGACAACGACGGCCAAAAACATCTTGTGGGAACGGTCCGCTGGCGATGCGGGGGCTTGCACCGGTAGCATCACCAGCAATTGCAGCAATTACATCGGGCAGATGACCGGCGCACCGGTGATCGCCCAAATCAAAAGCGGCACCGGGAGCAAATGGGTGGTTTATCTGGGCAACGGCTACAACAGCACGGCAAACGTCCCCGCATTGCTCGAATTCGACCTGGCCAACGGCGCGCTGAACGTGCGCCCGACGCCCGGCGCCAGCAACGACGGACTGGCCGAACCGGGTTTGGCCCAGCCTGAGAGCAAAACCGGAATTTCGACCATGGCGTATGCCGGAGATCTCAATGGCAATCTGTGGGCGTTCGATCTGCAATCTCCCGCCGCAACGGTGAGCAAAATCTTTCAGGCCAAGGACGTCAATGGAGCGGTACAACCCATCACCAGCCTGGTCGCGCTGAGTCACGATTCGACCCAAAACAAGGAAAGCACGTGGGCGTTTTTCGGCACCGGGCGTTACCTGGACGATGGCGATGTGACATCCACTCAACGGCAAACCTGGTACGGCCTGCGGGTGAGCAACGACTCGACCGCATCCACACCACCCGTCGTCTCCGCGAGCACGCAGCGCACCGGCCTGACGCGACGCTCCATCGTCAAGGAAGACAGCGCCGGTAACGGGAATTTGCTGCGCGCCACCAGCGCGGCTGCGGTGAACGACATGGACGGCAAAGCCGGCTGGTATATGGATTTGGACACACAAGCTGGCGAGCGGATTATCAACCGCACTCAATTCATCGGCGGCATGGCGCTGGTCACGACCATGATTCCGAAGGTCAGCGATCCGTGCAACACCGTGCCGTCCGGAGCGGTCATGCTGGTCGATCCGTTCACCGGGGGCAATTTCACCAGCGATTTCGGCCTGGGTGCCACGTCTTACGTCAATAACGGCGTCAATGTGAACGTCGCTTATAACGGCGTGGTCTATCCGGTCGGCCCGGCCGCAGGAGTCACGGGAAGTTACGACAAAAACGGCAAGATCATGCTGCAGTTCAACAATCTGTCCGGTTCCCCGGTCAATCTCGGGCCGATTACCTCGCCATCGGGCAGCGTCGGCCGGGTATCGTGGCGCGAACTGAGTGACTGATCGCTGCGACCTTCGACATTTTTCATCAAAAACGCCATGAAAACACCAGCACAGCGTTGTAGTTTCAACTTCCGTCAAACCCTGGGGTTCACGTTGACCGAGCTGATGATCGTCGTCGCGGTCATTGCGATCATCGCCGCCGTCGGTTATCCGTCGTATATCAACAGTGTGGTCAAAACCAAGCGCGCGGCGGCGCAGGGCTGTTTGTCGCAGTTTGCCGGCTATATGGAGCGGTATTACACGCAAAACCTGCGGTACGACCAAAATCCTCAGGGAACTGCGAACCCCTTCGTCGATAAACCCTCGCCACCCAACGTCACCCTCGATTGCGCCGGCGTGCAAAACTCCGGTGGCGACTACCAGTTCTACGTCACGGCGACCAACGACACTTATATCGCCGAGGCAAGCCCCCAGGGGGCGCAGGCCACACGCGACACCGCTTGCGGCATTCTTCGCATCGACCAGGCGGGAACCAAGACTGCAACCGGCACCGCCGGCAGTGCGACATGCTGGGGAAACTGAGCCAGCCGAAATGTCATCGTCGTTTGCCATGAACGACGCATCAAAGACTGATCGAACGCAGATTCGCTGGGTTCAAATTCGGATTACGCTGCTGCCAGCCACATGTCCCAATGGTTCTGGAAATGCAGCCGTCCGGGTTGAGCGCATCAGCGCCGCACCGCCACCACGCGGTCTGGCATCGCCGTGGATTCACCCTGGTCGAAGCGCTGATCGTGCTTACCGTGGCCGCGTTGCTTGCCGGCTGGGCCGTGCCTACCTTACACGGCTGGGTGATGCAGCACCGGCTGGCGGTCACGACCAATGCGCTGGTTGCGGCGTTTCATGCCGCACGGCAAAGCGCCTTGCAGCTTCAACGCCGTGTGGTGCTTTGCGCGGCGCAGGATGGGCAATGCCAGCGCAGCGTGGCGGCGGACTGGTCCAAAGGCTGGATGGTCTGTCTCGACGACAACCGCAACGGCCAGTGCGATGACGGCGAACAGGTCCTGCTCGCCGCAGCGGCGGCCCCGGCGGGGGTGGTGCTGATGGCCAACTCCCCATTGCGCAAACCCGTGGTTTTCACCCCGCTGGGGGTGGCGCAACAGCCGGGCGGCGCCTTCAGCGCTGGGCGGGTGCGCCTTTGCGCTGCGCAGGCAATCGTGCACAATGCGCACGATCTGATTCTGGCCAAATCGGGGCGCATCCGGCTGGAAGACGCCGACTTTGCCGGCTCCTGCCCACCTCCCTGAGTTTGCACCGCGATGGCCGACTCCTCCCTCCTGCCCTGGGCTGCAGCGGTCGGCGCCGGGTTGCTCATCGGCATGGAACGCGAGCGGCAGCAACCGCCGGAGTCGCCCGCCGGATTGCGCAGCTTCGTGCTCGCCGCGCTCAGCGGAGCGACCGCCGCCGTGCTCGGCCCACTGGCGCTGGGCGTGGTGCTGGCTGGGTTCGCTTTGCTCGCCTGGGCGGGGTATGTGCAATCGCGCCTGTCCGACCCCGGCTTGACGACCGAGTTTGCCCTGCTGCTGACCGTGCTCATCGGCGCGCTGGCGCAACAGTCCCCGGGATGGGCTGCGGGGCTGGGCGCTGCGGTCGCCGGCATCCTGGCTGCCAAGAGCGGGCTGCACACCCTGGTGCGCAATGTGATGAGTGCGCAGGAAATGGAGTCGGCTTTGCTGCTGGCCGCAGCAGCGCTGATCGTCCTGCCGCTGCTGCCCAACGCGCGCATTTCCTGGCTTGCCGGGCTGAATCTGCACACCCTGTGGTTGCTGGCGGTGCTGGTGATGGCCATTCAGGCACTGGGGCATGTGGGCATGCGCCTGCTCGGCACCAGCCGCGGGCTGCCCCTGTCCGGACTGGCCGGCGGCTTCGTCTCCAGCACGGCGACCATTGCCAGCATGGCGCAACGCGCCCGGGCGCGACAGGCGCAGCAGGCGGACTGCCTGCGGGCCGCCGTGCTGTCGAATCTGGCCACGGCGATCGAACTCGGCAGCCTGATCGGGGTGATCGCGCCTGCGCTGCTGGCCGTGCTGTGGCCGGCGCTGACCCTCTACGCCGCCGGCACCGTGCTCATCGTCGCCCTGCTCTGGCAGCTCGATTCGCGCCGCGCCACGCCGCCGGCATCGGCCACCTCGGCTGAACTCGCCCTGCAACGACCGTTTCAGCCCTTGCAGGCCTTGCTATTCGCCAGCATATTGGCAGGTGTGCTGCTCGTCACCGAGGCGGTACGCGCCTGGCTGGGCGAGCGTGGCGCCATCATCGCCACCGGGCTAGCCGGGTTTGCCGATGCCCACGCGGCCTGCGCCGCTGCCGCGCAATACACCGTCAGCGGCGCGATGACTGCCGCGCAATCGGTGCAGGCGATTGCCCTGGCGCTGTCGGCCAACGCACTGAGCAAAACGCTGGCCGGATTTGCCGGAGGGCAGCGCCGTTTCGGCGCGGCCAATGCCGCCGTGCAGGGGCTCATCGTCGGCCTGTTCTGGATGGGGGTGAGGCTGGGCACGGGATGAGGCGAACGCAGGGGTAAAATTTACCGATTCGGCGGCTTGCAACGCGCACGGCAACCGCGGCAAGCCCGCGTCGACCCACCCGTGTCGCGCCCAGACCGACGGCCGCTTGCTTTCCACTACCCCTGCTGCATGTCAAACGATACCCCCCAACCTGCTAGCGTCGACGATTCGCACCTGATTGCCGAACGCCGCGCCAAGCTCGCTGCGCTGCGCCAGCTCGGCCCGGGCTTTCCCAATGATTTCAAACCCACGCACCGGGCGATGAATTTGCAGGCGCAGCACGGCGGCGACGCGCCCGAGGCACTGGAAGCCGCCGCCGTGCGCGTGCGCGTGGCCGGGCGCATGATGCTCAAGCGGGTGATGGGCAAGGCCAGCTTCGCCACGCTGCAAGACAGTACCGGGCGGATACAGATCCACGTGTCCAACGACGTCACCGGCGAGCAGGCGCACGCCGCGTTCAAGCACTGGGACTTGGGCGACTGGATCGGCTGCGAAGGCGTGCTGTTCAAAACCCGTACCGGCGAACTGACCATCAGGGCCGAGCAGGTGCGGCTGCTGGTCAAAAGTCTGCGCCCGCTGCCCGACAAGTTTCACGGCCTGGAAGACGTGGAAACGCGCTACCGCCAGCGCTACGTCGATTTGATCGTCACCCCCGAGTCGCGCGAACGTTTTGCGCTGCGCAGCAAGGCGATCGCGGTATTGCGCAACGAGATGCTCGCCGCCGGGTTCATCGAAGTCGAAACGCCGATGCTGCACCCCATTCCCGGCGGTGCTGCAGCCAAACCGTTCGTCACGCATCACAACGCGCTCGACCAAACCATGTATCTGCGCATCGCGCCTGAGCTCTATCTCAAGCGCCTGCTTGTCGGCGGCTTCGAGCGGGTGTTCGAGATCAACCGCAATTTCCGCAACGAAGGGCTCAGTCCGCGGCACAACCCGGAATTCACCATGATGGAGTTCTACGCCGCGTGGTGGACCTACCGCGAGCAGATGGACTTCACCGAGGCGCTGATCCGCAATACCGCACAACTGACCTGCGGCAGCACGCAGCTCACGCACCAGGGCCGCACGCTCGATCTGGGCGCGCCGTTCGCCCGGCTGACGCTGCAGCAGGCCATTCTGAAATACGCCCCCGGCTACACCGAGGCGCAATTGGCCGACGACGGCTTTTTGCGTGGTGAATTGCGCCGTCTGGACGCCGACCATCCCGCGCACAAGCTCAAGCACATGGGCCTGGGCGCGCTGCAGCTCGCGCTGTTCGAGGAAGTGGCCGAGCACCTGCTGTGGGAGCCGACTTTCATCGTCGACTATCCCGTGGAGGTCTCGCCGCTGGCGCGGGCCTCCGATGCCAATCCGCAAATCACCGAACGTTTCGAGCTATTCATCACCGGGCGGGAAATCGCCAACGGTTTTTCCGAGCTCAACGACCCGGAAGATCAAGCCGCGCGCTTTGCCGCGCAGGTCGCAGCCAAAGACGCCGGCGACGACGAGGCGATGTATTTCGACGCCGATTACGTGCGCGCGCTGGAGTATGGCATGCCCCCGGCGGGGGGCTGCGGCATCGGCATCGACCGCCTGGTCATGCTGCTGACCGATGCCCCCAGCATCCGCGACGTCATTCTCTTTCCCGCCCTACGTTTGGAAGGCTGAATTCCATGCCCACGCTGATCTGCGGCTCGCTGGCGTTCGACACCATCACCACGTTCGACGGTCGTTTTGCCGACCACATCCTGCCCGACAAGGTGCACATTCTGAACATCAGCTTTCTCGTGCCGACGCTGCGGCGCGAGTTTGGCGGCTGCGCTGGCAACATCGCCTACAGCCTGGCGCTGCTCGGCGGGCAGCCGCTGATCCTCGCCACGCTGGGCGAAGACGGCCAGAGCTACCTCGATCGCCTGGACGCGCTGCGGATCCCGCGCAGCCACGTCCGCCTGCTGCAGGGCAGCTACACGGCGCAGGCACACATCATCACCGACCGCGACAACAACCAGATCACCTCCTTCCATCCGGGTGCGATGGGCCGGGCGCATGAGCTGCAGGTGCCGCTGGACGCCGGGGTGGATTTGGCCATCGTCGCCCCCGACGGCCGCGCGGCGATGATCGAACACGCCGCGCAACTGGCTGCCGCCGGCATCCCGTTCATTTTCGACCCGGGCCAGGGGCTGCCGATGTTCGACGGCGCCGAGCTGCGTCGCTTCATCGACCAGTGCAGTTGGGTCGCGGTCAACGATTACGAAGCCGAGCTGCTGGTCGAGCGCACCGGCTGGAGCCTGGAGCACATCGCCGCGCAGGTTCGCGGACTGGTGGTCACCCGCGGCGAGCTCGGCTGCCGCGTGTGGAGCGACGGCACCACGGCGCTGGACATTCCCGGCGTGCCCGCTACGGCCATTTGCGACCCCACGGGCTGCGGCGACGCCTTCCGCGCCGGCTTGCTGTATGGTTTGTCGCGCGGCTGGTCGCTGGCCGACAGCGCCCGCCTGGGCAATGTCCTGGGCGCGGAAAAAATCGCCGTCCACGGCCCGCAAAACCATCGCCTGGATGCGCACTCCACGCTGGCGCGGCTGCACAGCGCCTACGGCATCACCCCGGCGGCGCCGGCCGCAGTGAGCTGAATCCTGGCTGAAATCTGCGCCGCTGTGCTTGCGTCTTCACACCGGCTGGATTGAAATACCACAAACGGAACCTATTTGGGTCTGGCGACTCGAAGTTTTTATTACATCCTTGCAGAAGGGAGCTTTTCCATGAACGAACAACGCGACTACACCATTTACGCCCAACCGGGCGGCGCGGTTTCCGTGCGCAACAAGGTGTTGCGGCAGACCTACACCCTGCTGGCGCTGTCGCTCATCCCGACGGTGTTCGGTGCCTGGCTGGGCATGGCCACAGGGCTGAATCTGGCCATGGCGCAAAGCCCCGGTTTGACCATGATCGTGTTTCTGGTCGGCGCGTTCGGCCTGATGTTCGGTATCGAACGCACCAAAAATTCCAGCACCGGCGTGGGCTTGCTGCTGCTCTTCACCTTTTTCATGGGTGTGATGCTGTCGCAAATCCTGGGTTTCGTGCTGGGCATGACCAACGGGCCGCAACTCATCATGCTGGCCTTCGGTGGCACGGCGATCATTTTTGGCGCGATGGCGACCATGGCCAACGTGGTCAAACGTGACCTGTCCGGCCTGGCCAAAACCCTGTTCGTCGGCGTGATTTTGCTCATCCTCGCCGGCATCGCCAATATTTGGCTGCAGTTGCCGGCGTTGATGCTGACGTTTTCGGTCGTCGCCATCGTGATTTTTTCCGCGTTCATGCTCATCGACGTGCAGCGCGTGATCAACGGTGGCGAAACCAATTACATTACGGCAACCCTGGCGATTTATTTGGACATTTACAACGTCTTCGTCAACCTATTGGCGATTTTGAGCTTTTTCAGCGGCGGCAGTCGGCGTTGATGCCCCCAATCGGCTGGTGTTCCGACGCCCGCAGCAGCGGGCGTTTTTCATGCCGGGCCCGCTGCGCGCTCGAACACCGCCATCGATTCCACATGGGCGGTATGCGCAAACATATTCATCACCCCAGCAGCACGCAGGGTATAACCGGCCTGATGCACCAGTAACCCGGCGTCACGCGCCAGTGTCGCCGGGTTGCACGACACGTAGACGATGCGCCGCGGCGGGGTGAACGACGTAACGGCGTCCCCTGCCAGCGCGTCGGCATCCCTACCGCTGCGGCCCGCCGAGGCCTTGACCGCCTCGGCCAGCGCCTTGCACAAGGCGAGCGCGCCGTCGCGCGGCGGGTCCACCAGCCAAAGGTCTGCCGGTCCGAACGTCCGCAGATCGTCGGCCGTCATCTCGAACAGATTGCGTGCAGTCAACTGCACTTTATCCTGCAATCCGTTGTGCAGGGCGTTATCCAGCCCCCGCGCGACCAGTGCCGCACTGCCTTCCACACCGAGTACCTGGCGTGCTCGGGTAGCGATCGGCAGGGTGAAGTTGCCCAGGCCGCAAAACCAATCGATCACTCGGTCGGTGGGCTGCGGGGCAAGCAGCCGCAGCGCGCGCGCGACCATCACGCGGTTGATCGACGGGTTCACCTGGGTGAAATCCGTCGGGCGAAACGGCATGGTCACGCCGAACTCCGGCAGCGCGTAGCTCAAGGCTACTTGCACAGCGTCGAGCGGCTCGACCGAGTCGGGACCTTTGGGCTGCAGCCACCACTGCACGCTGTGCCTGCGGCCGAAATCGCGCAATCGCTGACGGTCGGCGTCGCTCAGCGGCTCCAGATGGCGCAGCACCAGTGCCGTGACATTGTCGCCCACGGCCAATTCGATTTGCGGCACGCGGTGCGGCTGTGACAATCCCTGCACCAGCTCGCGCAAAGGCAATAGCAATGCCGAGACATGCGTCGGCAAAATCGCGCAACTTTGAATATCGGCAACGTAACTCGAGGCTTTTTCGTGAAAACCGACGAGTGCGCCGCCCTTTTTCATCACCAAGCGGACCGCCAGCCGGGCGCGGGCGCGGTAAGCCCAATTCGGACCAGCGATCGGGCGCAGCAGGGTTTGCGGTTTGAGGCGGCTCAGATGCCAAAAGTCGTCTTCGAGGATGCGCTGCTTGAATGCGAGTTGCGCTGCAGCATCGACATGCTGCATGCTGCAACCACCGCAAACGCCGAAATGCGGACATCGTGGTGTGACCCGGCTACTGGAGGTGCTCTCCCAGGCCACGGCGGTTCCCGCTTCCCAACTGCGTTTGCTGCGCACGATACGCGCCTGCACCCGTTCTCCCGGTAGGGCATTGTCGACGAACACGACTTTGCCACTGACGCTGCGGCCGACGCCGCGCGCTTGGAGATCCAGGCTGTCAATCTGCAGCCATTCCAGACGTTCGCGTTGCTCCATGATGGGTCGGTTCGGGCGCCACTTCGGCGGCACAGATCAGTTCGACGCGGCGGCCTGCGACACCGGCCAGGCGGCCAGATATTCCTGCCAATGCGGCTGCTCGCCGGCCAGCGTGCTCAGAGTATGGCGCACGATGTCGATTTCTTCGGCGTATTCGGTCGCCGACAAGCCGCCGCGCATGAGCTGAAAGCGGCAATACAGGAGGTAGGTGTTCATGACGTCGGTTTCACAGTAACGCCGGATGGCGTCGGTCTGGCCCTCACGCCAGGCGGTGTAAACCTTGCCACCGTCCATGCCCAGCTTGCCGGGAAAGCCGCACAGCTTGGCCAGCACGTCCATCGGGGCGTTCGCCCGTGGTTGATAGAGCGCAAGCAGGTCCATGAGGTCCAGATGCCGCGTGTGATACCGGGAAATGTAGTTATTCCACTTCATTTCACGGTCATCCTCTCCCATGTCCCAGTATTTCGGCGCGCTAACGCCGTGCACCAAGCCACGATAGTGCAGCACCGGCAGGTCGAACCCCCCGCCATTCCATGACACGAGTTGCGGCGTGTGTTTTTCGACGATGCGGAAAAACCCTTGCACCACCTGCCCTTCCTGCCCCCCGTGATCGACGAAGGAATGGATTTTCAGCCCCTGCGCATTGCGGAACACGCATGAGATCACCAGCACTTTCTGGCAATGCAGCGGAAGGAAATCGCTGCCGGTCTGTTCCAGCCGGCGCGTCTGTGCCTGCAAAACGGTGGCGTGGTCGTCCAACCCCGCGTCGGCCAGGTCGGCGGCACGTAGCGCGACGGGGTCTGGAATGGTTTCAATGTCGAAGGCGACGATCGGGGTATGGATCATGAAGCGCAGAAAAAGGCGTCAAAGAAGTGAATTTTTGTCGATGCCGTTGCGTGCCAAACGCCCTTTGAGCTTGAGCAGCGCCTCCTGCTGGATTTGGCGCACCCGTTCGCGGGTCAGCCCCAGGCGTTGCGCCAACGATTCGAGGGTTTCGAGTTCACGGCCATGCAGGCCGAAGCGAGCTTCGATGACGTCGCGCTCGCGTTCGCCCAATGCGCCCACCCAGGCGTCGACCAGCGCCTGGACTTCGCGCGTTTGCGTCAAATCCTCCAGCGGCGGCGACTGCTGGTCGGCGAACTGGTCGGCGTAACTGTCGCCGTCCTGGGTTTCACGCAATGCGTCGAGTGACGCCGGCTGTTCGGCCAGCGCCAGCAAATCGGCAACGTCTTCGACGCTGCGGCCGAGCAGCGCGGCAATGTCTTCCACCGAGCTCTGGCGGCGATGCTCGTTTGTCTGTTCCAGGTGCTTGCGCGCACGCAACACTTGGTTGAGTTCGCGGATGACATGCACTGGCAGGCGAATGGTGCGCACTTGCTGCATCAGCGCACGCTCGATGCTTTGGCGAATCCACCAACTGGCGTACGTGGAAAAGCGAAAGCCACGCTCGGGCTCGAATTTTTCGATGGCGTGGATCAACCCCAGATTGCCTTCTTCGATTAGGTCGCCCAAAGCTGCGCCGCGGCCGACGTAGCCCTTGGCAATGCTCACCACCAGCCGCAGGTTGTGCTCGACCATCGCCTGACGCGCGGCGAAATCGCCGGCCTTGGCGCGAATCGCCGTAGCGTACTCCTCATCGGGAGTGAACAAGGGCTTGGCGCGAATGTGGTTGAGATACGACTGCAGCGCGCTGACGCCGGATTCGTCATCGATGGCGGCCAGCGAAGCGGGAGGACAGGGAGGATCGGGACGAGTCGGCGCAGAACGTGCGGCCGGTGCTGTGGTTTGCTGATCGGCCAGGGCGGGCACCTGCCTGACGTCGGCTGCCGCCGCGTCGTCCCCCGGAGCCGAAAACGCTTCGCGCGCAACCATGCCCGCTTCAGGCTCGCAAGGCGGCGTGGCTGCGGGTTTGCGCGTTCGCGTCATCGGGCAGTCAAGGCTGTTTGGGCAATATACCCAGGGGGTCGATCGATTTGCCGCGCAGGCGGATTTCGAAATGCAGTTCGACGCGCGGGGCGTCGGTCGATCCCATTTCAGCGATTTTCTGCCCGCGTTTGACCGCCTCGCCTTCCTTGACCAGCATGACGTTGTTGTGCGCGTAAACGCTGATGTAATCGTCGTTGTGTTTGATGATGATGAGTTTGCCGAACCCGCGCAGTTCCGATCCGGCGTAGACCACACGGCCTGCCGCGGCGGCGTAGATCGGGTCGCCGAGGTTGCCGGCGATGTCAATACCCTTGCTCGTCGTACCGTTGAACCCTTGAATGATTTTTCCGCTCGTCGGCCACGACCAGACGATGCCATCGTGTGTCGAGGTTGCCAGGTTGTTCGCCATGACCACGGGCCCGGTCGAGGCGGGAGCGGCCGACGCTGCCGGCGAGGGCGAGGCGGCTGCAACAGATTTTTCCGGCGCAGGCGCGGCGCCGGACTTGCCCGTCTGCGGCGCAACCGGCGCCAGCGGGGTGACGGGAAAACTCTGCGCCACCCCGGCGCCCTGCGGTGCCGCAACCGATGGCGCCGCGGCAACCGGCGCGGTGCTTTGCGGCGGAACGACGCGCAGCACCTGACCGACCTCGATCACATTGGGGTCATCGAGATGGTTCCATTGCGCCAGATTCTGCCAGGTGGTGCCGTACTGCAGTGCAATTCGCCGCAGCGTGTCGCCAGGCTGTACGGTGTAATAGCCGGGCTGCCCGGCCAGAGACGATGACGCTGCGGTGGCAATCCCCGCCGGCCCGGCCGCAGCCATCGCCGGCGGCGTGTTGGCCGCCGCAGCCGGAGCCGGCGGCGCGTAGACCGGGGTGACTTTCTGGAAGCTTTTTTGTTCCACCGGCACCGAGCCCAGGGGAACCGAGGTACAAGCCCCGAGGAGCAAGACAGTCAGCAGCAAAAGTGCGAGCAGGGCAAGGCGCATGGCGGCAGGAGTCATTCAGGTCAGGCCCGATTTTAAGGGGACGAATTTGGCCCCTTCGAGCAGTTGAACATCAAATTTCGTACCCGCCCGCTTGCGGTAGAGCGACAACTGTTGCGGCTGCCCGATTGGCGCGATCAACACCCCGCCGACAGCGAGCTGATCGAGCCACGCCTGCGGCACGCCCGGCGCCGCGGCAGCGCTGAGAATGACGTCGTAAGGCGCCCCGGCGGCGCAGCCCAGCATCCCGTCGCCAAAGATCAGCCGCAGATTGGGAATGCGCAACGCGCGCAGATTGCTGCGCGCCAGTTCGTGCAATGCGCGGATGCGCTCGACGCTATACACCTCGACGGCCAGCCGCGCAGCGACGGCAGCGGCATAGCCGCAGCCGGTACCGATATCCAGCACCTTGCCCAGGTTGGGTCGCGGCGCCAGTGCCTTGAGCGCCGCATCGAGACCACGGGCGACGACCGAGGGTTTGGAAATGGTCTGCTCAAAACCAATCGGCAGTGCATTGTCCAGGTAGGCTTGCGCCGCCAGCGCAGGTTCGACGAAATGGTGACGCGGCACGTCTTGCAGCGCCTGCAACACCCGCTGGTCGAAAAGGCCGGTCTGTCTCAGCTTGTCGACCATGCCACGGCGCGCCGCCTCCGAATCCAGCCCGCTGCTGCGTGGCACACAGCGCGACGGCCCGGCGCACGCGGCTGCATCCCGTGCACGCGCCACACCATCGGCCGACGGTGACTGCGACGCCATGCGGCGCTGCACCGCCTCATCCGCCTGAGGCGCCGCCCGCGCCGGCCAAAGCACGAAACGCGGCGCCGTTTTGCTGCCGGCTCTCACACCCGCTCCCGCGTCTCGAAGCGCGCGGCGCAGGCTTCGAGCTCGCCGTGGTGGGTCAAATCCAGTTGCAGCGGGGTGAGCGAGGCAAAGCCGTGGGCGATGGCGTCGAAATCCGTGCCATGCTGCTTGTCCAGCGCCGCGCCGGCACCGCCAATCCAGTAAATCGTGTCTCCATAAGGATTTTTTTGCACCACCACCGGCTGGCTCGGGTGCCGCTTGCCCAGCCGGGTGACCCGCAACCCGGCCAGTTCGGACAGCGGGCGATTGGGGACGTTCAAATTGAGCAGCTGCGCGGACCGCGGTAGATCCTGCGCCAGCTTGGCGACGACTTCGACCGCCACGGCCACCGCAGTGTCCAGATGACGCCAGCCTTTCTCCACCAGCGACACCGCCAGCGCGGGGATGCCGAACAGATACCCCTCGGTCGCTGCGGCGACGGTTCCGGAATAAATCGTGTCGTCTCCCAGGTTGGCGCCGTTGTTCACCCCGCTGACCACCAAATCGGGGCGGAAGTCGAGCAAGCCCGTCAAGGCGATGTGCACACAGTCCGACGGCGTGCCGTTGACATACAAAAAACCGTTGCTCGCGGTGTAGACCGACAGCGGCCGGTTCAAAGTCAGCGCGTTGGACGCGGCGCTGGCGTTTTGCTCCGGTGCGATGACGGTGACATCCCAATGCGCCCGCAGACCGTCGTAGAGTGCGGCCAGCCCCGGTGCCAGATAGCCGTCATCGTTGGCGAGGAGGATTCTCATGCCGCCATCTTATCGGCTCGGCGTGATGCGCTGCTCACCAGCCGACGCCAATGCACGCCGTGGCGTTCAAGGCCCGGGCCTACGCCGCTGATTCAACCGTCGTAACCCTCGACAGTGCGCACGTCTCGGACCTTGACGTCGTCGGGGTTCTGGCCATACTCCGCCCGGGCACGTCGCCGCCGCAGCAAATCCCAGCACTGATCCAACTGCTCGGCAATTTGTTGGATCCGCGCATGATTTTCCTGCGCATGCGCCTCATCATTGAGCAAGCGGCGCTCCTCGTCTGCCAGCGCACTGATGTGTTCGACGATGCTTTGATCGCTCATGGGCACGCTCCTTCGAAAGCCGTATCAGGCCAACCAAGCAGGAATGGCGATGACGTAGAGTAGACAAGCGACTGCGACGGCGTCAAGCATCTCGGCAAAATCGCTACCGTGAACCAGGAAAGATCGAACGATCGGCGGGAGAAAGAGCGAGGAAGGCGCGCTCGTCCCTCTACTCGGCATCTGGCTGATGTTCGGGAGCTGCGCGCACAAAGGCTTCCAGCCCTTCGCATTCGGCACAGATGCGCAAAACAGTCTCCAAACCTGCCAGGCTGCAACCATAGCGCCTCGCATTGAAGAGTTGCGGAACGAGGCAACAATCCGCAAGGGTGGGAGAATCGCCGTGGCAAAACCTGCCGGTGCGTGGATCGTTCGCCAGCATCTTCTCCACGGTGCGCAAGCCACGTTCGACCCAGTGGCAATACCAGGCGGTTCTCTGCGCTTGGCTCAAATCGAAGCTGTGTGCGAGGTGCTGCAACACGCGCAGATTGTTGATCGGGTGAATGTCGCAGGCTATGGTCTGCGCGATGGCGCGGATGCGCGCCCGATCCGCTGCTGTGCCGGGCAGAAGCGGCGGGTTCGGGTGGATTTCGTCGAGGTACTCGATGATGGCCAAAGACTGGGTCAGGATCAGTCCGTCGTCGTCCAGTGTCGGCACGGCTTCGTTTGGATTGAGTGCCGCGTAAGTCGCCGTATGCTGCTGACCGCCATCCTGCAACAAATGCACCGGCACCGACTCGTAATCCAGATTTTTGAGATGCAGCGCGATGCGCACCCGATAGGCTGCGGAACTGCGGAAATAGGTGTAAAGCTTCATTCTGGCAGCGCCTGCACGCGATTGCGAATGCTGCCGAACAGATTTCTACCCTGAGCGTCGTACATGCTGATTTCCACCACGTCGCCATCGCGCAGGAAGGCAGTGACAGCTTCTGCCTGCTCGATCATCTCGTAAGTCCGCACCTCGGCGATGCAGGCGTAACCCACGCCGCCATGCTCGACCTTCGAGCCCCAAAGCCCGCCCTGTTTGTTCGATACCGTGCCCGAGCCGATGATGCTGCCGGCCTCCAGCTCGCGCGTGGCCGCGGCATGCGCGATCAGCCGGCTGAAGTTGAAAGTCATATCGACCCCGGCATTCGGCCGGCCAAACAGCGTACCGTTGACGCGAACGCATAGTGGCAGATGCAGTTTGTCATCATGCCACGCCGAGCCGAGCTCGTCGGGCGTCAGCGCAACCGGGCTGAATGCCGAGGCCGGTTTGCTTTGAAAAAAACCGAAGCCTTTGGCCAGTTCGGCCGGGATGAGGTTGCGCAAAGACACGTCGTTCACCAGCATGACCAAACGGATCGCACGGCTGCACTCTTGCGGCGAAGCGCCTTGAGCGACATCTCCTGTGATCACCGCGACTTCGGCTTCGAAGTCGATCCCCCAACTCTGCTTGCCGACGATGGCATCACAAGGGCCGATAAAGCTGTCGGATCCGCCCTGGTACATCAGCGGATCGGTGTAGAACGAAGCCGGCATCTCGGCCCCGCGGGCCTTGCGCACCAGTTCGACATGATTGACGTAAGCCGAACCGTCAGCCCACTGATAGGCGCGCGGCAGCGGTGAATGGCAGGCGGCCGGATCGAACGCGACGGTGTGGCGGGCATGGCCGCTTTCGAGTGCTTCTGCCACCTCGCGCAGCCGCGGTGCGCAACTGTCCCAATCGTCGAGCGCGGCCTGGAGGGTTGGGGCGATGTCGCACACGGCCTGGCAGCGTGTGAGGTCGCGGTTGACGACGACCAGCGTACCATCGCGCCCCCCGGACTTGAGCGTGGCCAACTTCAATGGAACATCTCCTTGTAACGGCCGTCGTGTAGCCAGGCCGCATGCTTTGGGGCTTTCTTTGTCCGCGACCACTCTTCGAGCATGTCCCACTTCACTGCGTCGAGCGCCTCGAGCATCCCGGCGCGGGGCGTATTGACGGCGAGTTCGAGTCGGTGGCCATTGGGGTCGAAGAAATAGATGGACGTGAACAGCGCATGGTCTGTGGGCCCCACCACGTCGATCCCGGCCGCCTCGAGCCGGTTTTTCGTGGAGAGCAACTCTTCCATCGAATCGACTTCGAGCGCCAGGTGCTGCGTCCACGCAGGTGTATTCGGATCACGGCCCATCGCCGGTTGCGTCGGCAATTCGAAAAACGCCAGAATGTTGCCGTTGCCGGCATCGAGGAAGATATGCATATATGGGTCCGCTTCCTTGGTCGACGGTACCTCGTCTTCTGCGATGGACAGCACGAGCTTCATGCCCAAGTGCTGCTCGTACCAGCGGGCGGTTTCCAGCGCGTCGCGGCAACGGTAAGCCACGTGGTGAATCTTTCGGATCATCATGACGGATCTCCTTGCATCGTCTCGCTTTGGATTCTGGAACGTTGACAGAGGCAGCGTCGTCGGTGCGGAATGCGGTCAGAGGCGGCTATCACGGCATTCCCTCTGCGCGCAACATCCCGAGATAGGTGGATTCGACCTTGGGATCGTGCAACAGCTGCTCGCTGCAGCCGTGCAGCGCCACCTCACCGAGTTCGAGCACATAGCCTTCGTCGGCGATCTGCAGCGCAGCACGGGCGTTCTGCTCGACCAGCAGCACGCTCAATCCCGCATCGCGTAGCTGCGCTACGGCATGCAGCACTTCCCGAACGATGCGTGGCGCCAGTCCGAGGCTGGGCTCGTCGAGTAGCAGCAATTGCGGCCGGGCCATCAGCGCCCTGCCGAGTGCCAGCATCTGGCGCTCGCCACCGGACAGCGTCTGCGCCAATTGCGTGCTACGCGTCTTGAGGCGTGGAAACAGCGCATAAACGCGGTCGATGTCCTGCAGCCGCACCGCCCTGCCTTGCCGGCGATTGCGAAATGCCCCCAGCGTGAGGTTGTCCTCGACGGTCATCGAGCCAAACAGATCGCGCTTTTCCGTGACCAGACTCATCCCCATCTCCACCCGCTGCTGTGGATCTGAACCGCGGCAATCCTGGCCCTTGAAGCGGATGCGCCCCTGACTCGGCAACAGTCCCATCAGCGCCATCAACAGCGTGGTCTTGCCCGCGCCGTTGGGCCCGATGACGGTGACGACGGACCCCGCCGGCACGCGCATGCTGACTTCGCGTACCGCCTGGACCTTGCCATAGCTCACACACAGTCGCTCGATTTCGAGTATCGGGGCAACCGCTGTCGAGCGTTCCGCCAGGCCTGCAGCCACTTCGCCGCCGGAAGATGCCAAGCTGCTCCTGGGCAGCCGCGCAGCGCCGTTCATGCCGGGTCTCCCACACCGCCGAGGTAAGCTTCGATCACCGCAGGATGGCGGCGAATCTCCTGTGGTTTTCCTTCGGCGATCTTCTCACCGAAATCCATCACCACCACGCGGTCGGCGAGTTCCATGACGAAGTCCAGATCGTGCTCAACCAGGAGGATCGCCAGCCCCTCGTCGCGCAGGCGTTCGAGCAACTTGGCGAGTTCACGCTTTTCCAGATAACGCAGACCGGCCGCAGGCTCATCGAGCAGCAGCAGGCAGGGATCTGCTGCCAGAGCGCGGGCAATTTCGACCACCCGCTGCGATCCGAGCGGCAGGCTGCCCGCAGGCAGTTGGGCCTTGTCAAGCAGACCACATCGCTGCAGAGCGTCACGCGCAGTGGCCTGGATGCGCAGCTCCTGAGCACGGTCGAGCCGCCATGCCGAGGCAACGAAGCTGTGCCGACCACGCAAATGCGCCCCAAGCGCGACGTTGTCCAGCACGCTCATGCGCGGCAGCAGCCTGACGTGCTGGAAGGTGCGACTCATGCCCATTTGCGCAACACGACGAGAATCGCAATGTTCGACTGATCGACCGAGGAAGCGAATGCTCCCGGAGCTGGGCCGATTCACCGCTGAGATACAGTTGAATAGGGTACTTTTGCCTGCGCCGTTGGGGCCGATCAACGCCAAAACCTCGCCTGCGCGCACCTCAAAGGAGATGGCATCATTGGCGACCAGGCCGCCGAAGCGTTTGGTCACGCCGTCAAGCCGCAAGATCGTGTCTCCCTTGGCCGGCTTGGGCCGGATATCTAAAGGGATGGCCCCTGCCGCAGAAGGGGAAATCGGCACCGACTCGCGCTGCGGCCAGAGCCGGCGCAGATGGGGCCAGAGGCCTTCCGGCGCACGCTGCAGAATGACGATCATCAAGACGCCAAAGACGATACCCTCAAAATTGCCGCTGCGGCCAAGCAGCGCCGATAAGTGGCTGTGTAGCCATTCACGCGGGAGCGCATAGAGGAAACTGCCGGTGACGCCCCCCCATAGATCACCGATTCCGCCGACCACGCCCATGAACAGGTATTCAATGCCCTGACCAAGCGAAAACGGTGTTGGGTTGACGAAGCGCTGCATGAAGGCGTAAATCCAGCCGGCAACACAAGCGTACTGCGCGGCCAATACGAACAAAATGATTTTGAAACGGGTGGTGTTCACGCCCATCGATTCGGCCATCAGCACCCCGCCCTTTAGAGCCCGCATCGCGCGCCCCTCGCGCGAGTCGAGCATGTTGTGCACGGTCCAGATGATGGACAGCACTACGCCCCAGATCAGGATGTGGAACTGCCACGATTCGGTGAGCTGCCAGCCGAACAAGCCAAGTGGTGGAATGCCGGTGATCCCGGTCTGTCCGCCCAGCGTCTGACTGTTGCCGAACAACAGGTAGATGGCGATGCCCCAGGCCAGGGTGCTCAGCGGCAGATAGTGTCCGCTCATCCGCAGCGTCACCCATCCCAGCAGCAGCGCCGCCGCGGTAGTCAGCAGCAGGCCGGCGATCAGACTGAGCCAGGGATTCCAGTTCATCGCCGTGGTCAACCAAGCGGCAGCGTAGGCACCCATGCCGACGAAAGCCGCCTGACCGAAGCTCGTGAGCCCACCGACACCGGTGAGCAACACCAGCCCGAGCACGACGATGACGCTCAGGCCGACATAGTTGAGCATCAGCAACGGATAACCCTGCAGCACCAGCGGTGCGATGCACAGTGCGCCAATGAAAAGAATCAGCGGCAAGCGGCGCAGCATCATGACTCCTCCTCATCGTGCTGGCCGCTGGCCATCGAGCGCCAAAGGAGCACGGGGATGATGAGCAGAAACACGATCACATCCTTGTAGGCGCTGGCCCAGAACGAGGCAAACGATTCGGTCAGTCCCACCAATAGCGCACCGGCCGCGGCCGTCGGGTAGCTCGCCAACCCGCCGATGATCGCCGCGACGAACCCCTTGAGGCCGATGACAAAGCCGGCTTCGTAGTCAATTACCGTTGTTGTTGCAATCAGAATGCCAGACCATGCCCCGACAATACCTGCCAATAAGAAGGCAGCACGGCCGGCGAAGACCGGCGAAATGCCCATTAGCTGAGCACCTGTGCGGTTTACGGCAGTTGCCCGCAGCGCCTTACCGTACAGGCTAAAACGAAAAAACAGAAACAATGCGGCAAGGAGTATGATACTCGAGCCAATTATCCATAGGGATTGGAGACTCACCGGCATACCGCCGAGTTGAAAGCTACCGTCCGTGAATGCAGGCAGCTGCGAGCCCTCAGGCCCGAACAGTAACAAGCCTAGGCTGTTGAGGGCTATATGAAGTGCGACCGACAACAGCAACAAGGTCAGCACAGAGGCCTTCGCGGCCGGTGCGTAAACTACACGATAGAGTAGTGGCCCGAAAACCGCACACATTGCCAGCACGATCGCGATCTGTTGCGAGTACGCCATTGTGGGCAGTGGTAGAGAATAGACGAGCAACAGCAATAAAAGCGGCGCACCCAGATTTATTGCCCCCGCGTGAAGGAGACGGCGTTTGCGCCCAGTGCGCAGTATCGCGAGCCCGTCTTGAAACCAAGCGACTATACCTAGTCCCACCAGCAACCAGACCAGTAGCGGCGGATGGCCCGCGCGCATTGCCACAAGGCTTAGCGCACCGAAGGTCATGATCTCACCCTGCGGAATAAAAATGACCCTAGTCACGGCGAAGACTAAAACCAAGGCGAACGCCAGAAGACCATAAATTGCAGCTAGCGTTACCCCGTTCTGGCCGAGGTACAGAGCAATGTCAAAAGTCATGAACTCGATCCACGGTTCTCAATTGGGGTATTTCAGGAGCTTCCATCCGCCTTTTTGGATCTCAGCAATAGCAACTGCACGCTCGTCTAGACCATTGTGGTTGGTTGCGCTCATGTTGTATACACCCTGTGACCCCGGTAGGTTGCGGATCCCTGCTAGAGCTTGCTGAAGGGCCTTGCGGAAACCAACAAGATCGTCGGGTGAAGCCATCTTCAAAGCTTTCGGTATAGCGTACTCGAGAAACAAGCCTGCATCCCATGCCGCAGTGCTAAATTGATTCAGAGAATTCGGGCCGTAAGCTTTCTCGTAGGTCTGCGCAAAACGCATCGCAGATTGCTTGATCTCGCTTCCTTCCGGCAATTGCGCGGCCACAATACCAGGCGATAAAGACAATAAGGTTCCGTCGCAAGCATCGCCGCACACTCGCAAAAAATCTGGATTGGCTACGCCGTGTGTCTGGTAGATTCTGCCCTTGAATCCAATTTGTCGAAGCGTCTTCTCCGGTAGCACTGCGGGCGTTCCTGACGCTGCGATCAGCACGGCATCGGGCTGGGAGGCGATGATGTGCAATACTTGGCCGGTCACCGCAGTCGCATTCGGTGCGAAACGCTCGTCGGCAACGATGTCGATCTTGGACGCGCGCGCCTCAGCGGAAAAATTTTTCCACCAGTCTTCACCAAGCGCATTGTCGAAACCTATAAAAGCAACCTTGCGAACACCCTGAGCGGCCATGTACTGGACAGTCGCGCGCGCCATCAACGCCGTGGTCTGAACAGGCATGAAAACCCACTCGCGGTTGCCTGACACTGGGAAAGCAACGTTGTAGCCCGACGCCAAGGTTATCGTTGGCACCTTGGCCGTGCCGACGACATCCAGCATTGCCAATGCACTGGGAGTGATTGATGCCCCGATAATGGCACTGACTTTATCGCTTTCGATCAATTGTTTGGCATCTTTCACGGCCTCAGTCGGATCGGATCGGTCATCCAACACAACATAGCGTATTTTCTGCCCAGCAATCTCTTTTGGCAGCAACTGGAGCGTTTTCTGCTCCGGGATGCCGAGTGAGGCCGCTGGACCGGTTAAGGACAGCACGGCACCCACGGTGATATCGGCCATCGCACCTCCGATACCGGCAAAGGCAAGAAACGTGGCGACAAATGCGTGATGTATCAGACGCATGACTTTCCCCCTCAATTGAAGAGACTGAGATTCACTGCTCTTATTACTTGAGAAGTTTCCAAGTGCCGTTTTCAATTCGAACCATAGCTACGGCTCGATCGTCCAGGCCATTGTGATCTGTTGGGCTCATGTTGTAGATACCGTCTGCCCCTGCAATGTTCTTCAGCCCTTCAAGCGCGTCGCGCAACGCGGTACGGAAAGCAACCACGTTATCCGGTTGTGCCGACTTCAGCGCGATTGGAATTGCATGCTCGAGCAACGTACCTGCATCCCAGGCATTGGCGCTGAACTGCGACAGCTGGTTTTTGCCGTAGGCTTTTTCGTAGGCGTCGGCGTAGCGCATGGCCGATTGCTTGATCGGGCTGTCCGCGGGCAATTGCGCAGCAACCACGCCCGGCGAAACGGGCAGAATGGTGCCGTTGCAATCGGCGCCACATACGCGCAAAAAGTCAGGGTTCGCCACACCGTGTGTTTGATAGATCTGGCCCTTGTAACCAACCTGCTTGAGCGTGCGCTCGGGCAGCACGGCCGGAGTTCCCGACGCACCAATCAGGACGGCCTGCGGCTTGGCAGACAAAATATGCAGCGCTTGACCGGTCACCGACGTCGCAGTGCGGTTGTAACGTTCGTCGGCAACCAGCTCGATGCCTGCCGCTTTGCATTCCTCGGCAAAGTTCTTGAACCAATCCTGGCCGTATGCGTCGTCAAAGCCGATGTATGCAGCCGTCTTGATCTTGTTCTGCACCATGTTTTTCACGACGGCACGCGCCATCAGCCCTGTCGTCTGCGGGGTATTGAAGACCCAAGTCCTGTTGCCTTCGACCGGGAACACGATGTTCCGACCCGCAGCAAGCGAAATATTGGGCACCTTGGCGCCGCCGACGACATCGACCATCGCGAGTGAATTCGGCGTGATCGATGAACCGATGACCACGTCGACCTTGTCTTCGTCGATCAGTTTTTTCGTTGCCTTGACCGCGGCGGTCGGATCCGAGCCGTCGTTCATGAAGATGTAATCGATTTTCTGACCTGCGATCTCCTTTGGGAACAACTCGACGGTCTTTTTCTCAGGGATGCCAAGCGAGGCCGCTGGCCCGGTCTCCGACAGCACAACGCCGACCTTGATGTCAGCCCAGGCTGCCGACGCACTGGCCAATGCGATGGCGGCTGCCATGACGAGTTTGGAATATTGCATGGTGTGTCTCCTCTTTTGTCTAGTCAATGCAAACGAGTTCTGCGACAAGGCATCTGCATATTGACAGGTTCGCCGTGTCTGACTCCTGGATCACCGCCCTTCGCATGCAGCGGTCTGCTCAGCGCAGCATGGCTCGCCGCGCTGCGGCTCCAAGTCCTCGCGGCCGGCGCGAAGCGCCGCACGCAAAACGTCGAGGTCGCCAATGTGATTGGCCAGCAGCAAGACCAGCTTGGCATCGAGCATGGCGCTTTGCTCCGGATTCAACCCTTCATGTGCCTGCAGCAGCTCGGCGTAGAACGCATCGGCGGCGAGGTGGCTGTATGGCGTTGGGCGTCCGGGATCGGAGAAATGGGGTTCCAGGTTCAGTTCCATAGGATTCTGTTCAGTGTCCACAGGCACGGGCAACGGCGGCGCGCACGCCAGCGATCTCCGGTTTGCGCCAACGCCCGGCAATGTGTTGATCTGGGCGGATGAGGTAAGCCGTTCCCTCCCGCGCGTCATAGCGCTCGGCGGCGAAGTGCTGAATATCGTGCAGCACCACGACACCGTCGAGAGTTCCAGGCTGCTCCGAGATGACGACGCACCGCACAGGCACTGCGTCATCGACCAGCGGCGCGAACTCAGCCAGCATAGCCCCCATCGATTCGGGTCGATCTGTAAACAGCATCAGGGTGAAACCGTCGGCGAGTTGCCGCAACAGCCATCCGGGCTCGCCGTCACGTTCCACCGGCGCGTCATCGAGCGGCGAGCCCGGCCGCAGCAGGCAGTCGAAATCGTCGCGGTCGGGGGAGCAGAGTGCTGAACCCCAATAATGCGTGGGCGTGGACAGACGACCGGAGTTGACCAGCGCGCGGGCAAAAGCGTGGTGTGCGGCGAGTTGCAGTGTCGCGTCGCGGTAACGCAGAGCGGTCGGCGACTTGGGAGTGATGAAATCGGTTGACCGGGTCGAATTGAGGATGTTCTCGTCCGCTGCTGCGGTGCGCTCGGTGTCGTAGCTGTCGAGCAGCCCGACTGACGCCTTGCCGCGCATGACCAAGTCGAGTTTCCAAATCAGATTGTCGACATCCTGGATCCCCGAATTCGCACCGCGCGCACCAAACGGGGACACCTGGTGCGCCGCATCGCCAGCGAACAACACCCGGCCGTGCCGAAAATGCGACATACGGCGGCATTGGAAAGTGTAGACACTGACCCATTCGAGCGAAAAGTCGACGTCGCGATAGCCCTGGTGGTCAAGCATCGCACGGATCCGCGGAATCACACGGTCGGGGCGCTTTTCGGCTTCGGGATCGGCATTCCAGCCAAGCTGGAAATCGATGCGCCAAATGTCGTCTGCCTGACGGTGCAGCAGCACCGATTGACCACGGTGAAATGGCGGATCGAACCAAAACCAGCGTTCTGCCGGAAAATCTGCGTGCATGGCTACGTCGGCGATGAGGAAGCGGTCGTTGAACACCCTGCCTTCGGCGTCGAGTCCAAGCATCTTGCGCACCGGGCTGCGTGCCCCATCGGCGACGATCAGCCAATCAGCTCGCAGCCTGTAGTTCCCGCTGGGAGTCTCCACGTCCAGTGTTGCACCGTCGGCGTCAGCACGTGCGGCAACGACCTTGTTCTTCCAACAAAGCGTCACCTGCGGCAACGCTGCGGCGCGATCCACCAGGAATTCCTCCAGGTAATACTGCTGCAAGTTGACCATTCCGGGCCGCTGGTGTCCCGGAGTATCGAGCAGATCGAAGTGATAGACCTCGTCGTCACGGTGGAACACCCTGCCGGTGTTCCAGGTCACGCCCTTGGCAACCACCGGGTCGCCGACGCCGAGCCGGTCGAGGATCTCGATGGTGCGCTTGGCATAGCACAGTCCGCGCGAGCCGACGCTGACCGTATCGTCGTCGTCGAGCAGCACGACCTCCAGGCCGCGCTGCGCGGCATCGATCGCAGCAGCGAGGCCAATCGGGCCCGCACCGACCACGATCAAGGGCACACGCACCTCCCCGGTTCCAGGCACGACGCCACGCGGCAGCCGGAAAGAATACTTCGGGTAGACGTAAGCAGCGGCCATGGTGACCTCAAGCTTCGAGTTGCCGCCACATATCGAGATCACGCTCGGCGGTCCAGATGCGCGGGTCGGGATACTGCGTGGCCTCGTCGTAAGCACGCGACACGTCAAACGGCATGCAATGGTCGAAAATCACCCACTGGCCATACCGTGGTTTGAGCTGGTCGTACACCTGACGATAGATAGCGCGCATGTCCGCACCTGTGCCAGCAGCGGTGCGGACTGCGGCGAACAGCTCCTGCACGAACTCACGGGTGCCGCGCAGGCCTGCTTGCACCTGCTCACGCCCACGCAGCGCCTCACCGCGGCCGGGAACGAGTTGCAGCGGATCGAGCGCGGCTAAACGCTCCAGCGTGCCGGGCCAATCCTGAAAGTAGGCATCCCCAGCGTATGGCGTGGCATCGAACTCGACCAAGTCACCGGAAAACAGAGTGCGCTCCTGCGGCAACCAGACAATGGTGTCACCCGCCGTATGACCGCGCCCCGGATGAATGATCCGCACCTCGACCTGACCCAGCCACAGCGCCATCTCCCCACGGAAGGTGATATTCGGCCAGGTCAGACCAGGCGGAATCGTTTCGACCGCGCGGAACAGCCGCGGAAAACGGCCGATTTCACTTGCCTTGTCCTGTTCGCCGCGCTCGCGGATTAGATCCAGCGTTGCCTCGCTGGCGATGATGTGATCGGCGCCGTAAGCGCTGGCGCCGAGCACGCGCACCGCGTGGTAGTGGCTGAGGACGACGTATCGGATGGGCTTATCGGTAATGCTTCGGATATGTCGAATGACGTCCTGCGCCATCACCGGCGTGGCCTGGGTGTCGACGACCAAAACGGCGTTGTCACCGACCACCACTCCAGTGTTTGGATCACCCTCAGCGGTGTAGGCCCAGGCGTGTTCAGACAGTTGGCTGAAGGTGATCTTCTTGTCTTCGAGGTCGGCTTGCGACGCAAAGGCTTTTTGCATGCGGCTTGTCTCCTGATGGACAATCAGGCCTGTTTCGACCTGAACGTTTTTGTTGAATTGATCGTAGTCATTGTCTAACTCATTAGCATAGGTAAAAACCCTTGAAAATGAATTCCACTGTCGGTGATGACACTTCCATCCGCGGTTCGCGTGGCATTCAGAGCATCGAGGTCGGCGGGCGACTGCTGCTCGCTTTGGCGCACATCGGCCGCGCACTGTCGCTCAAGGATCTGGCACGGGAAGCCAAAATGGCTCCGGGCAAGGCCCACCCGTACTTGGTCAGCTTCAGCAAGCTTGGGCTGATCGAGCAGGACGCTGCAGGGCGCTACGGCCTCGGGCCACTTGCGCTGCAACTTGGTCTGATCAGTCTGCAGCAGTACGACCCGGTGCGCCTTGCCACTCCGTTGCTTGCCGATCTGGCGCAGGCCACTGGCCATACTGCGGCGATCGCGATTTGGGGTAACCGCGGCCCGACCATCGTGCGCATCGAAGAAGCGCCGACGGCAGTCCATGTCCACATGCGGCCTGGCACAGTGGCGAGCCTGCGTGATACCGCGACCGGGAAGGTTTTTGCCGCGTTTCAGGACCGCGAACGCGTGCTCGAAGCACTTGCAGAAACAGACTCCGGTCGCAGCTCTGCGAAGCGCGCGCTGCCGCGAGGTTTTGAAGCGGAACTGGCGCAGGTGCGCGCCCGCGGCGTCAGCCTGGCGATCGACAGCACTCTGCCTGGCATCAGCGCCATGGCGGCGCCCGTGTTCGACGTCAATGGCCGGGTGGCAATGAGCCTGACCGTGATCGGACCGAGCGTGGTGTTCGATGCCAACCCCGATGGCCCGCTGGCGGTCACGCTGCGCAGCTTTGCACAGTTGCTGTCGCGTCGTCTCGGGTCGCCCATTCCCCAGCCGGGGGTCTGATAGCCAGCCACCGATGGCGCGCAACAACTTCTCTGCACCGACAGCCGTACCCTCCGCAGGAATCGATCCAGCGTGAGCGCATGTACCAGCCAAACGGGCGGACATACCACATTCTTTGTTCAGATCGCCTCGCGCTTGGCGACAAGGGTGAGGATGTCGTAGCTCGCTACTAAGTCGTCATCTTGATTGCGCACTTCGACGTCCCAAGCTACCACGCCCTGGCCACGCCCCTGTGGATCGGTCTTGCGACGGTCGATTTTGCGTTTGCAGGTCAGACGCGCGCGGATGGTGTCACCAATCCGCACGGGTTTGACGAAACGCAGTGTGTCCAGTCCGTAGTTGGCCAACACCGGCCCTGGGGCCGGAGAGACGAATAACCCGGCAGCCGCCGACAAGACGAAGTAACCATGCGCGATGCGTTGGCCAAACGGCGACTGCGCCGCCGCAATGGCGTCAAAGTGCATGTAGAAGTAATCGCCGGAGATACCACCAAACGCCACGATGTCGGCTTCACTCACGGTACGCCGATGCGTCAGCAACGATTCGCCAATGCGCAAATCCTCGAAATACCGCTGGAACGGATGGACCTCCGTCTCGATCCGCTGCCCGCCTCTGATGTATTCACCGACGACCGAGCCAACCATGGTTGGCGAACCCTGGATCGCTGCGCGTTGCAGGTAATGGACGACCGCGCGCAAGCCACCGAGTTCCTCACCACCGCCAGCGCGTCCCGGGCCGCCGTGCTTGAGATAAGGCAGTGGCGAGCCGTGGCCCGTTGATTCTGCAGCGGCCTCTGCGTCGAGCAGGAGAATCCGGCCGTGATGAACCGCTGCGCGCCGTGCGGCATGGGCTGCGATCGCGGAATCATGTGTGGCGATGGTGGTCACCAAACTGCCGCGGCCGCGCGCGGCAAGCGCCAATGCCTCGTCGAGATCGTCGTAAGGCAGCAGCGTAGCCACTGGACCGAACACTTCGATCTCGTGCACCGCATCGGCCTGCAGCGGCTGCGCGCAGAGCAACAACGTCGGCGCAACGAATGCCCCTGCATCCGACGCTGCTGTAAACATGGACTGAACCTCAGCACCATCGAAAAGCGTGCCACAACTCTGCCGCAGCGATTCCAGGCACGAGCGGACATCGGCTTGCTGCGCCTTGCTCGCCAGCGGCCCCATGTGCACATCGGCCCGCCGCGGATCACCCACGACCAGTCTGGATAGCCGGTCGCGCAAACGCGCCTGCAACACATCGAGCCGATCCCGAGGCACCAAAACACGCCGGATTGCGGTGCATTTCTGTCCTGCCTTGACCTGCATTTCGCGCACGACTTCGCTGGCGAACAAATCGAACTCCGCATCGTCAGGGGTGACGTCCGGTGCGAGGATGGCGCTGTTGAGTGAATCGGCCTCGGCGTTGAAGGGCACCCCCCGGGAGATCAAGTTCGGATTGCTGCGAAGCATGGCTGCGGTCGCAGCGGAACCGGTAAAGGTCACGGTGTCCTGTCCATCGAGGCGATCGAGCAGATCGCCGGTCGAACCGATGATTAGTTGTAAGCTGCCATCGGGCAATCCTCCCCACTGCAGCATCAGCCGCACCAACGCCTCCGTGAGATAAGCGGTACTCGTGGCAGGCTTGGCGATGCAGGGCATTCCCGCGAGAAAACTGGGTGCAAACTTTTCGAGTAAGCCCCATACAGGGAAGTTGAACGCGTTGATATGCACCGCCACGCCCTCGCGCGGCACCAGAATGTGCGTACCGACGAAGTGGCCTTTTTTGCCCAGTGCCACGGGGGGGCCTTCATGCAGCACATTTCCGCTGGGCAATTCATTGCTGCCGATCGATGCGTAGGAAAAGAGCGTGCCGATCCCGCCCTCGATGTCGATCCATCCATCTGCACGAGTCGCGCCGGTACACGTCGACCAGCGATACAACTGCTCCTTGTTGTCAGCAAGAAATTTGGCCAGGGACTTCAGGCGCTGCGCACGCTCCTGAAAGTCGAGCGCGAGCAGCTTGCCAACGCCGGTTTTCCGACCATGGTCGAGCACGGCAGCGAAGTCGGCGTGCTCGGCGTGAGTCGATGCAACGGGCTCACCGGTGGCTGCGTCGTACAGAATCTGCGCCGGTGTGGAACCGAGCCATGCGCCGGCCACGAAACTTTGCAAGACGGGGGTTTGCATATTCATTTCAATGTTCACTCAAAAATCGTGAAGCAGCCGTCACGGGCGCTCCAGCGCGAGCGCCATACCCTGGCCGACGCCGACGCAAAGCGTGGCCAGTGCCCGTTTGCCTCCACAGCGTTCGAGCTGCCGCAGCGCAGTCAACGCCAGCCGTGCCCCGGACGCTCCCAGAGGGTGGCCCAGCGCGATCGCGCCCCCATTGGGATTGACCCGCGGCTCATCGTCAGGCAGCCCGAGTTGACGCAACACCGCCAGCGCCTGCGCCGCGAAGGCTTCGTTGAGCTCGATGGTGTCAAACGCATCCAGCGACCAGCCAATGCGCTGGAGCAGCTTGCGTGTGGCGGGAACCGGGCCGATGCCCATGATGCGCGGCTCGACCCCGGCACTGCTCGCCCCCACGACGCGCGCCCGCGGGGTCAGTCCCCAGCGTCGAACCGCCTCGTCAGAGGCCAGCAGCAACGCACAGGCGCCGTCGTTGACGCCCGATGCGTTACCTGCGGTCACGCTGCCGCCTGCGCGAACCACCGGGCGGAGTTTGCGCAGGTCGTCGATGGTGGTGTCGGTGCGGGGGTGTTCGTCGCGCGAGACGGCCACGCTCGCACCCTTTGGCTGGGGAACAGGTACTGGGACGATCTCGTCGTCGAAAAAGCCGGCTTGCTGCGCCGTCTTGCAGCGCTGCTGCGAACGCAGCGCGAAGGCGTCCTGGTCGTCGCGGACGATGTTGAACTCGGCGGCAACGTGTTCTGCGGTCTCAGGCATGGAGTCGATGCCGTACTGTGCCTGCATCGCGGGGTTGACGAAGCGCCAGCCGATGGTCGTGTCTTCGATACGGGCCTGACGCGAAAAGGCCGTTTCCGCCTTGGGAAGGACGAAGGGCGCGCGTGACATGCTCTCGACTCCACCAGCAATGACCAAGTCGGCCTCGCCCACGCGAATCGCCCGTGCCGCCTGGGCGACGGCTTCGAGTCCGGACGCACAGAGTCGGTTGACGGTGCAGCCAGGGACATCGACGGGCAACCCCGCGAGCAGGCCCACCATGCGGGCGACGTTGCGGTTGTCTTCTCCGGCCTGGTTGGCACAGCCGTAAAACACTTCATCGACCTGACTCCAGTCGATCCCAGGGTGACGTTCGATGAGCGCGCGCAGGGGAACGGCGCCGAGATCATCCGTCCGCACGGCGGCCAGCGCACCACCGTAACGGCCGAAGGGGGTGCGGACTCCATCGACAATCCAAGCCTGTCGTTCATTCGACATGAATGCGGTCTCCTTGTAGTGCGGCAGAGGTCAGGTGCAACCCTGCGATGCCATTGAGGAACAAATCGGCGACGAGCGGGGCCAGCGCCGAATAGTCGAGCGGCCGTCCTGGCTTGAACCAGGTAAACAGCCAATTGATCATGCCGAACAACAGCATTGCCAGGGGCTTATCCAATGCGGATTGCGCAAGTTCAGGCCGGACTGCAGCGACCGCGCGCGCGAAGTGCGCCACGACCTCGCGCTCGATGCTGAGGATGCGATCCCGGTCGGCTGTGTCCAAAAAGCGCACATCCTCGGTGAGCACGCGATGAGCATCCTGTGCGTCGGCGTACTCCAGCACGAATCGCTCGATCAGCGCCGGAAGACGTTGCTGCGCGTCAGGGTACTGGGATTCGACTTCCCGAGTCACGGCGAGTAACACCTGCACATGGGATTCAGCGATGTGCGTGAGCAGCGCATATTTGTCACGGAAATAGTGATAGAGCGCCGCCTTTGACAAGCCGCAGGCGTCGGCCACCTGGTTCATCGATGTTGCGACGTATCCCTGCCGTGCAAACAATCGGGCAGCCTGCGCCAGAATGGCTGCACGCTGGTCGTCGTAGCTTGCTGCGCGTCCCCGTGCCATGGGTTCAACCCGCCGCCTGCCCGGTCACAGGGGCCGAAACATCGTTGGAGTTAGAGATAGGGCGAGGCAACGTGTCGTTCATGGATTGTCTGGGACGATGGAGGGAGGCTCTGCGGCGACACTCACATCGCAGAACAGAATGGAAGCGGAGCACGGATGTGAGCATGGCCTGAAACTCAGCGGTCATCGAAGGAGATTTCGACCCGTTCGGTCAAAGGATGCGCCTGACAAGTCAGGATGAAGCCGGCATCCAGGTCGGTTTTCTCTAATGCGAAATTGCGCTCCATCCGCACTTCACCGCTGAGTAAGCGTGCGCGGCAAGTGCCGCAAACGCCGGAGGTGCACGAAAACGGCAGGTCCATTCCGGCTGCGATCGCCACATCGAGAACGCTCGGGTCGCCCTTGCGAACCTCGATCTCGCGGCGTTGCCCGTCGCGGACGATCGCAACTCGGCTGTTTGCGGCATCGCGGGCCTGTGCTTCGTGCATCGCGGCGCCGGCCTCGGCCTGTCCCTGCGGCAAATTGAACCGTTCGATGTGAATCCGTTCTGCGGCGATTCCTGCTTGGCGCAGGGCTGCTTCAGCAGCGTCGTTCATCTGGTGTGGACCGCAGACAAAAACATGATCGATCGCCTGCGGGCGGATGGCAAGCGAAAGGAATCGGCTCACTCGATCACGGTCCAGCAAGCCATGATGCAGCGGTGACGAGGCGGACTCCTCAGAAAACACGTAGTGCAGCTCGAATCTGGACAGATAGCGGTTTTTCAAGTCCTCGAGTTCTTCCTTGAACATGGTCGAGCGCAGGCTGCGGTTTCCGTACACCAGGGTAAAACGGCTGGCCGGTTCCCGGGCAAGCACGGTTTTCAGAATGGACAGCACCGGCGTAATGCCGCTGCCCCCAGCAATCGCGAGGTAGTGCCGCTTTGCAGCGGGATCGATGGGCACGTAAAACCGTCCCTGCGGCGGCATGATGTCGATGGTGTCTCCGGGATGCAAATGCTCGGCGATCCAGTTGGAAAACACCCCTTTGCGCACTTTGCGCACGCCAATGCGCAGCACGGCATCATCGACGCCCGCACAAACCGAGTAAGACCGCCGTACTTCCACCCCCCCGATCAGTGCGCGCAAATTGAGGTATTGGCCCTGGGTAAAAGCAAAGCGGTCGGCCAGCTCGTCGGGGACGTCGAAACTGACGATCATCGCCTCATCGGTATCAGGTTCGACAGCGCGCACGCGCAATGGATAAAAACGAGTGTCCATGGATAGGATTTTCAGATCGGCTTGAAATAGTCGAAGGGCTCACCGCAGGCACGGCAGCGCCATAACGCCTTGCAAGCAGTCGATCCAAACGCTGAGATCTGCTCCGTATCGAAGCTGCCGCAATGTGGGCACGAAGGGCGTGTGCTTGCGGCATCACGGAAAAAGCGTATCGGCACTACGTCGTCAGACGAATGGACTGGGGGGGCGATGCCATACTCACGCAGCTTGCGTCGGCCTTCGTCACTGATCCAGTCGGTGGTCCAGGCTGGCGCGCGACGCAGGATCACCCGCACCGGCCCCAGACCGGCGACGTCGAGCGCCTCGATGACACTGCGCCCGATCACCTCCGTTGCTGGACAGCCTGAGTAGGTCGGAGTCAAGACGACGTCGAGCCCACCATCGCTGGCCAACTCGATCGATCGAACCATCCCCAAATCGCGTACCGACAGCACCGGCACTTCTGGGTCGGGCACACCATCGAGCACGGACCACGCGCTGGCCACGCGTGCTTCTGATGCTGCAGCGGTCGTCACCACGCGCCTCCTGGATAACTGCGCTGCAAATATTGCATCTCGGCCAGCATATGCCCCATGTGCTCGCTGTGAATACCCATTCGGCCAAAACTGAGGAAGGCTGTCTCCGCCGGCATCTCCAGTCCCGCGGCGCCGAGCGCGTCGCGCATCACAGCAAGCCAGGGATCGCGCAGTTCGGCCCAACGCGGCCCCAATCCGGATGCCGACGCCGCGTCGTCGATGGCGTCGGACTGGAACAATTCACGCGAATAGGGCCAGAGTCGGTGGAGCGCCGCCTCGATGCGGCGACGGGATTCGGCTGTACCGTCACCCAGCCGCACCAGCCAGTCGGCAGCGTGCCGATGGTGGTAGCGCGCCTCCTTGACGGCTTTGCCAGCGACCGCGGCGACCTCGGCGTCGGTCGACGCCTGCAACCGCGTCCACAGCAATTCGAGCAGCACAGCGACCATCAGGTTGCGAACGGTGGTGATGGCGAAATCACCGCGCGGCAGCTCGACCAATGTGGGATTGAGGTAATCGCGCTCCTCGCGTAGAAAAGCGAGCTGGTCTTCGTCGAACTGCTGGCCACCGAGCTGACCCGCACGCGTCAAGATGCCGCGCGCCTGACCGATGAGATCGAGCGCCATATTGGTCAGCGCGATGTCCTCCTCGATGATCGGCGCGTGACCACACCATTCGCCCAGACGCTGTGCATGAACCAAACAGGTGTCACCCAAGCGCAGCAGGTAACGTACAGACGGATCGGTGCTGACTGTGATCGAATCTTGCATCGCAGGCACCTCACATGTGGTTGACTTCGTCAGGCAGCTTGTAGAAGGTCGGGTGGCGGTACACCTTGTCTTCCATCGGGTCGAAATACATGTCCTTGTCACCAGGATCGCTGGCAACGATCTGGTCGGAACGCACCACCCAGATGCTGGTGCCTTCCTGCCGTCGGGTGTAAACGTCGCGGGCCATCTCCAACGCGAGCTTGGCATCGGGAGCATGCAGGCTGCCGCTGTGCTTGTGGTCAAGGCCAGCCTTGCTGCGGACAAACACTTCCCACAACGGCCACTCCTCGCGGCTACTGGTGGTCGCTTCGGTCTTTTCGGTCGGATTCATCGCGGTTTTCCTCGTCATCAGGAATTGAATGTCACGCAGCCTGGCGCTGCACTACGGTCTTGGCGGCGTGGGCCAACGCGGCCTCGCGTACCCAAGCGCCCTCTTCCCAGGCGTCGACGCGATCGGACAAGCGTTCGCGGTTGCATGGCCCATCCCCACCGACGACCCGCCAGAATTCGTCCCAGTCGATTTTGCCGAAATCGAAATGCTGCCGCGCTTCGTTCCAGCGCAATTGCGGATCGGGCAGTGTCACGCCAAGGACTTTCGCCTGCGGCACGGTTGCATCGACAAATTTTTGTCTCAAGTCGTCGTTGGAAATGCGCTTGATGCCCCAACGCATACTCTGCGCCGAATGGCTGCTCACTTCGTCAGGCGGGCCAAACATCATCAGACTAGGCCACCACCAGCGATTCACCGCATCCTGAACCATTTCACGCTGCCGCGGCGTACCGCTGCGCATCATCACCAGCAGTGCGTCATAGCCTTGACGCTGATGGAAACTTTCTTCCCGACAGATCCGGATCATTGCCCTCGCATAAGGCGCATACGAGCACCGGCATAGGGGCACCTGATTCATGATCGCCGCGCCGTCGACCAACCAGCCGATGACGCCAACGTCAGCCCAGGTCAACGTGGGGTAATTGAATATCGAGCTGTATTTGGCCTTACCAGAATGCAATTGCCCGATCAGTTCGTCGCGCGACACTCCCAGAGTCTCCGCTGCCGCGTACAGATACAACCCATGACCGCCTTCGTCCTGCACTTTGGCGAGCAGGATGGCTTTACGCTTGAGCGTCGGCGCACGGGTGATCCAGTTGCCCTCGGGCAGCATGCCGACGATTTCGGAGTGGGCATGTTGGCTGATCTGCCGCACCAGCGTCCTGCGGTAGTGATCGGGCATCCAGTCCTTGGGTTCTATGAACCCGCCATCGTCGATACGCGCCTCAAATCGATCGAGGAGTTGCTGCTCTGCTACCGAGAGGGGATTAGACGGTCGGTCGCTCCCCTTGGGCATCAAATCCATGGCTTGGGTGTACATCGCGGATCTCCATTGAAAAACGATCAAACAGTGTGCAGAACGACTCAGACATCCTTGGGCCGATGATCGACCACGCGGCGTGCCTTGCCGACTAGGGTGCGCTCGATCGAGTCCGGGGGCAGCACGCAGACTCGCGTGCTGATTCCAACCAACGTCTTGATGCGATGCGCAACCCATTCGCCGATTTGCTGTCGTTCGGCATCGCTCACATTCCCAAGCGACGGTTCGAGTTCGCAATGCACCTCCACCTTGTCGAGATAACCGTCGCGGCTGAGGTGAATCTGATATTGCCCCGACAGTTTGTCGTGTTGAATCACGATCTCTTCTATCTGTGTCGGAAACACGTTGACACCCCGCACGATCAACATGTCATCGCTGCGACCGACGATCTTGCCCATGCGTCGGAATGCGCGTGCGGTCGGCGGCAGCAACCGCGTGAGATCGCGGGTGCGGTAGCGGATGATCGGCAGCCCTTCCTTGGTCAGTGTCGTGAATACGAGCTCGCCTTCACTGCCATCGGGTCGTGGATCCCCGGTGAGCGGATCGATGATCTCCGGATAGAAGTGATCCTCCCAGATCACCGGGCCATCCTGCGTTTCGATGCATTCGCAGGCAACTCCGGGGCCCATGACCTCGCTCAAACCATAGATGTCGACGGCTTTCAGATTGGTCTTGGACTCGATTTCGCGCCGCATCGCCTCAGTCCAGGGCTCGGCGCCCAAGATGCCGACCCGCAGCGAGCACTCCCTGGCATCCAGCCCCTGGCGGGCAAACTCTTCGATGATCACCTGCAAGTAGCTCGGGGTGACCATGATGATGTCGGGTTTGAAGTCGCGGATCAGTTGCACTTGTTTTTCGGTCTGCCCCCCAGACATCGGGATGACGGTGCACCCCAGTCGTTCGGCCCCGTAGTGCGCGCCCAAACCACCCGTGAACAAGCCATAACCGTAGGCAACGTGGACGATATCGCCTGGCCGCCCGCCTGCAGCGCGGATCGATCGGGCCACCAGGTCTGCCCAGGTCTCGATGTCTTGCCGGGTGTAGCCGACAACAGTCGGCTTGCCGGTCGTGCCGGACGAGGCGTGGATGCGAACGATGCCCTCGCGGGGCACGGCAAACATGCCAAAGGGGTAGTTGTCGCGCAGGTCGGACTTGGTGGTGAACGGGAACTTCGCCAGATCTTCGAGGCTGCGCAGGTCATCAGGATGCACCCCCTTGGCGTCAAACGCGCGACGGTAGTGCGGCACGTTGTCATAGGCATGGCGCAGCGTCCACTTCAGACGCTCGAGCTGCAGCGCTGAAATGGCGTCGCGGCTGGCGTGTTCGATAGGATCCGGTGTCGCGCGGGTGGGGCTCAGCATGATGGTCTCCTCATTGATGAATAGGGCCGTCGGTGACGACCGGCTTGCCACGCAGCCGGTATGACCGGCCGCGGAACAGCGCGATACGTTCGCCGCGCTGGTTGCTGACTGTGACGTCATAGATGCCGGTACGGCCCCGCGCGGACAACTCGTGGCACTCAGCATCGAGCACGTCGCCTTCATGAGCAGGGGCAAGGAAGTCCACGCTTAGACCTGAGGCAACGGTGACTTCGTTGCATGCGTTGCAGGCATAGGCGAAGGCGGTGTCAGCCAGGGTGGTGATTAGGCCGCCATGGCAAATGGCAAAGCCGTTGAGCATGTCAGGCCGCACCGTCATACGGGCGTGTGACATTCCCGGGCCCACTCTGACGATGACAATGCCGAGCGCGCCGGTGGCGTGATCGTGAGCGAGCATGCGGTCCCGCACGCGTTCGGCGAGCTGCTGCGCGGAAAGCGTCGCGGCTTCCGCGGCATTGACTTGCGGTTCAGGCATCGAGGGCGGCTCCATTCCAGCGGGATGCGGACAAACGCGGGGCGATGCGGTAGCGGGCATCACCGTAGTGTTCGGCCAGGTGGCGCAACACGGTATGCACCCGTGCCGCGCCAAGCCATTGCCCCCAGGCCAACGGGCCGCGCGGATAGGAAGTCCCGAGCTGCATGGCCAGATCGATGTCGGCAGCGGACACCATGTTCCAGCTTGCCAAGTCCGCCGCCTCGTTGACCAGTGCGGCGACGATGCGCATCACGACCAGGCCTGCGACATCGGTCAGTTCGACCAGCCCTACTCCCGCGGCGTGCAATGCGGCGGCCAAGGCATCACGATCGGCCACTGCTGTTGACGTTGCCGTGGCGCCGAGTAGCGACGCGTTTGCAAAATCCAACGCATAGTCGAGAAGAATCAAGTCAGGTTGCGACTCGGCCACCGCGCGATGCGCCGCGGTTCGCCCGTCGGTGACGGCGATTCGGCTGTGGCCAACCGCCAGCGTCTCTTCCGGCAGCGCGGCATCGGTCTCTACGGTCACTCCGGCATCACACAGTCGCTTCAGCAGCGGGCCGAGCAGACCTGGTGTTGGCGCGTGGCGAACCTTGGGAATGTCCGGTGCAGGCACCACGGTGGGACAAGCCGGTTTCGCGGCATCGGTGCCGTAGCGATACAGCCCGCGCTCGCTCTTACGCCCGAAATGCCCGGCGCGCACCAGTTCTTGTTGCATGAGCGCTGGCGCGTAGCGCGGGTCGAATCCGGTGGCGCGAAACACGGATTCGGTCACGGCAAGGTTGACATCGTGACCAATCAGATCCATCAATTCGAAAGGGCCAAGGGCAAAGCCACCCGCCTGCCGCAGCAGCGCGTCGATCGCCGGGGCTGGCGCAGCCTGCTCTGCGAGCAGACGCCAGGCTTCGGCGTAGTATGGTCTGGCGACGCGGTTGACGATAAATCCCGGCACGTTCGGCGCGATCACCGCCGTTTTACCCCATGCTCGGGAAAGCGCACGCAGGTCGTCGATCACTGCAGGCTCGGTTTGCACGCCGGGGATGATTTCCACCAGCTTCATCCGCACCGCCGGGTTGAAAAAGTGCCAGCCGGCAACGCGCTGAGGCCGTGCGAGCGCAGCAGCAATCGCGGTGATCGACAGGGAAGAGGTATTGCTCAGCAGCAATGCACTGCCATCGACGAGCGGCTCGACCTGGCGCAAGAGTTCCTGTTTCGCGCCGAGGTCCTCAATGATGGCCTCGACCACGATGCCGCTTCTCCGACCTGCCTCCAATTGTGCCGCGGGACGGATGCGTCCAAGGATCTCACCGCGACGCTCGGGCTGCAATTTGCCCCGCGAGACGGCTCCTTCGAGGTCGGCGGCGATCGCAGCGAGTGCGCGTTCCAAGGCCTGCGGCTTGGCGTCGTACAGGCAAACCTCATGACCGGCCTGCGCAGCAACTTGCGCAATTCCGGCGCCCATACTGCCTGCGCCAAGGACCCAAACGCGTGCGTGCGAAAACATCATGGCCCCCGCTCAGCGATCCGTGAAATGCGGCGCACGTTTTTGCGCAAACGCGGCAACGCCTTCGGCGTAGTCAGCGGCAAAACCCAGTTCACGCTGCGCCGCCGCCTCCGCGTCGAGTGCTTGTTCCAACGAGCTGTTGAGCCCCGCATCAATCAACGTTCGGGTGCGGATCAAGGCCGGGGTGGATAGCGTGGATAGTCTTTGCGCCAGCCGGCTCACCACATCGTCGAACTCGGCATCATCGACTGCCGCCCAAATGATGCCCATCTGCTCGGCGCGCTCGGCGCTGAGCTTTTCGCCAAGCAAGGCGAGCCCCAGAGCACGCGCCCGTCCGGCGACTCTCGGCAGGTTCCAGGTGGCACCGCTGTCCGGAATCAGACCGATCGAGGTAAAAGACTGAATCAATGTTGCACTGCGCCGCGCTACGACAAGGTCGCAAGCCAGCGCGAGTGACACACCGGCGCCAGCAGCAATCCCATTGACCGCTGCAATAGTCGGTACCGGCATCGACCGCAGACGCAGCACCAGTGGCTTGTAGCCGGTTTCGATGAGGACACCGAGATCTTTCGCCTGGCTGCCGGTCGGTGCAACCGCCGGCTCGCGCAAATCCTGCCCAGCGCAAAACCCGCGCCCAGCACCCGTGAGCACCAGGCAACGAACATCGGGTCGTGCAGCGACGACGTCGAGCGCTTGCTTCAGGTTGGCGATGAGTTGCGCCGTCATCGCGTTCAGCGCCTCTGGACGGTCGAGCGTGATTCGCGCCACCGAACCAATTGTCTCGATACACAAACCAGGATATTGAGTTTCACTCATCGCAAATCGTGAAGTGATCCATGCCAATCAGTTGGGCGCCGGAATGTGGCGGAAATCAAATATTGACCAACCGGTCGGTCAATATTAAGCTTGCCAACTCGTTTGATGCAAGTCAAACTTTTATCAGGATAAACCCTAAGGAGAGCCCCCGTGCCTTGCTACGCAATCGAAGGCGTCATCCCAGTCGTCGATCCGAGCGCCTACGTGCATCCCTCCGCCGTACTGATCGGCGATGTCCATGTCGGGGCGGAGTGCTATGTCGGACCCTGCGCCAGCCTGCGTGGAGATTTTGGCCGTATCGTGCTGCACACTGGAAGCAATATCCAGGACTGCTGCGTGATGCACGGCTTTCCTGGACATGACACCGTCGTTGAGGTCAATGGACACATCGGCCATGGGGCGGTGTTGCACAGTTGTGTCATACGCCGAGACGCGATGGTGGGGATGAATGCCGTCATCATGGACGACGCCGAAATCGGCGAACAAGCGATCGTCGCCGCCTGCGCTTTCGTGCCAGCCGGAATGGTGATTCCGCCGCGCATGCTGGTGGCTGGAGTGCCGGCGAAGCTGCGCCGCGAACTCGCCGCTGAGGAGATCGCTTGGAAGCTCGAAGGCACCAGAACCTACCAAGAACTGACACGGCGCTGTCACGCCAGCCTGCGTCAGGTCGATCCACTACCCACAGCTGAGCCGGGTCGCCCAGCGTTACATGCGCCGAAGGTCGCCCCACTGATCGCGCTGCGGCGCAAGGAGGCGATGCGATGAGCCGCACACCAAACCAACCCTCGGTTGAGGACACTCTTGCTGGCGAGCAGAAGCGGGAGGCGGCAGAACTTTTTTCCGGCGCGCAGGACTTGCCTACGGACTCGCCCGAATTACGGGTTCGCCTCACCAGGTCCGGACTCGCCCTCGTCACTCTGGATCGACCGCAAGTGCACAACGCCTTCGACGAGGCGCAGATCGAGCGACTAGCCCGGGTGTTCGACATGCTGCGCGGCGACGACACCGTGCGCGCCGTGGTGCTACGCGGCGCCGGCCGACATTTCTGTGCCGGCGCCGACATTGGCTGGATGCGTCGCGCCGCGTTGGCTGGCGAGGCCGAAAACATCGACGACGCCCGCCGCTTCTCCCGCATGATGCAAGCGGTTGCAACCTGTCCGAAGCCAGTGGTCGCGGTTGTGCAGGGAGCAGCGTTCGGCGGGGGAATGGGGCTAGCCTGCGCGGCGGATATCGTGATTGCAGCGCAGGATGCGAAATTTGCACTTAGCGAAGCAAAGTTCGGCATCTTGCCAGCTGTCATCGGCCCCTACGTGATCAATGCCATCGGCCGCCGCCAAGCTATGGAACTGGCACTGACGTGCCGCACGCTATGCGCATCACAGGCGCTGGCGATCGGATTGGTCCAGCATGTCGCCACGGCTGAGACGCTCGACGCAACGCTGCTTGATGTCCTTCGCGGACTACTTCGCAGCGGCCCAACAGCTCTGCGCGAAATCAAGTCGCTGTTTGGCCGACTTTCGGCGCAGCCAATCGATGACACGACATCCGAGCTGACGGCCCGAACCATCGCACGCGTGCGTGCCACCTCCGAAGCCAAAGAGGGGTTTGCCGCGTTCGTCGAAAAACGTGCTCCCCACTGGTTGATAGATCCTTAGAAGGACACTGGAAGACAGCAGCCGCTTGTGCACCCAATGAAGACCCCGACGGATTGGTTTTTACGACTTGGTGCCCGGAACCGGGGTCGAACCGGCACGACCGGTTAGGGTCTGCGGATTTTAAGTCCGCTGCGTCTACCAATTTCGCCATCCGGGCATGCAGCGGCGCGTTGCGCATTGGAGGCGGGGGTCGGAATCGAACCGGCATAGACGGCTTTGCAGGCCGCTGCATAACCACTCTGCCACCCCGCCGGGTGACCTGCGTGCGACCTTGGACATCGTACGCAAAACCTTCGCTGCGTGCAGATCGCTGCGGAACCGCACTTGCCAATCACTTTGGCCGCAACAGCAGGCACAAAAAAAGGAAGCAGCGCTTCCCTTTTTCAGCGCCCCCAGGATCGGCTGACCGACCCGTCCTGTTCAGGACAAGGAAACTCGGGGCTGGCCTGCATTTCCTTTGAGAGAATTTTGGAGCGGGAAACGAGGTTCGAACTCGCGACCTCAACCTTGGCAAGGTTGCGCTCTACCAACTGAGCTATTCCCGCAGAAGCAAAAATTTTGCTTCCAAAATCTTCTGCTGTCAAGGGGATGGGTAGAGATTTGGCGTTCAATGCAGGCCGCGCTCGTCGGGCTCGTCGACCGATGTTGCAATCACACTCACCGGTCGGCCTTTGATGCGGTGCCAAATGTAGAGCGCATAGCCCGACAAGCCATAGAGCACGAACAAACCGAATAACACCAACGGCGGTTGATAGGCAATCAGCCCGATGAGCAGCACGATCAAAAAAATGCTGATGAACGGCACGCTGCGCCGCAAACTGACATCTTTGAAACTATAAAATGGAACATTGGTCACCATGGTCAACCCGGCGAAGATGGTGATGACAAAGCTGAACCAGGCGACGTGCGCGCCTTGCACTCCGGCGTCGGTCATGATCCAGAGGAAGCCGGCGACTAGCGCTGCGGCTGCCGGGCTGGGCAAACCCTGGAAGTAGCGCTTGTCGATGACGGCCACATTGGTGTTGAATCGCGCCAGGCGCAAAGCCGCCCCGGCACAATAGACGAATGCCGCCAGCCAGCCGAGTTTGCCCAGGCCGCGCAGCGACCATTCATAGACGATCAACGCAGGTGCTGCGCCGAACGACACCATGTCAGCCAGCGAATCGAACTGCGCCCCAAATTCGCTTTGGGTGTTGGTCATGCGCGCTACACGGCCGTCGAGGCTGTCGAGCACCATGGCGGCGAAAATCGCCGTTGCCGCCGAGTCGTACCGGCCGCTCATCGCCATGACGATGGCATAGAAGCCGCAGAACAAGGCCGCCGCAGTGAACGAATTGGGCAGCAAGTAGATGCCGCGGCGACGACGATGCGCCGGATCGTCGTCTGGACATGGTGGGGGAAGACGCTCGTCCATGGGGGGCTGCGCTCCAGCCGGTTTGCCGCGCTGGCTGTGCGGCGCAAGCGGGGTGACGTTACGCGGCATGATGGCCTCTCACTCAGGAAGCAACCGGTTCGGCGAATTCGGCTCGATGCGGCACTGCCACGCCAACAGCACCCCGGCCGGTGACACGCCGATCGCTTGGCAGTTGGTGGACTGCCGCCGCCTAGGCGGCCAGATGCGCAAGAATGGTGCTGCTGGCATAGACCTTGTCGCCGATGGACACGCGCGACTGCGCATCCAGCGGCAAATAAACATCCACACGCGAACCGAAGCGGATGAAACCAAACCGCTGGCCGCGCTGCAACGTCTGCCCGGCCTTGACATAGCAAAGGATGCGGCGAGCGATCAGCCCGGCGATCTGCACCGCGGTGACGATGCGCCCTGCGCTATCGATCACCAGCGCGTTACGCTCGTTTTGCTCCGACGCCTTGTCGAGATCGGCGTTGAAAAACCGCCCTGGGAAGTATTGCACCGTGCGCAAAGTGCCATCGACCGGAGACCTGTTGGAGTGCACGTTGAACACGTTCATGAACACGCTGATTTTCAACGCCTGGCGTTGGGCATAGGGGTCGAACGCCTGTTCGATGACGACGATGCGGCCATCTGCCGGGCTGAGCACGGCCGATGGATCCTGCGGAATGGGGCGTGCCGGGTCGCGAAAAAACTGAATGACAAAAACCGTCCACAACCATACGGGAACCGACCACCAAAATCCCGCCAGCGCCCACACCACGATGGACAGCAGGATACTGCTGGCGATGAACGGCCAGCCTTCGCGCGCAAGGATAGGGTGTGGATACGTCATAGCCAGAGTGTAATCGGCCCGGCGCCAGCGTCGCGCCAAACCAGAACGCAACACCCGGCGCGAGCCGGGTGTGCTGCTGCGACCGGCACATCGTGCCGCGGCATCAATTGCGCGACTTGTCCACCAGCTTGTTGGCCTTGATCCAAGGCATCATGGCACGCAGTTTTTCGCCCACTTGCTCGATCGGATGCGCTGCGGTGAGGCGGCGGCGCGACAGCAGCGTGGGTGCGCCGGCGCGGTTTTCAAGAATGAAGCTCTTGGCGTATTCCCCAGTCTGGATGTCCTTGAGCGCTTGACGCATGGCGTTCTTCGTTTCTTCGGTAACGATTTTCGGCCCAGTCACGTACTCGCCGTACTCCGCATTGTTGGAAATCGAGTAGTTCATATTGCCGATGCCACCCTCGTAGATCAGATCGACGATGAGCTTGAGCTCGTGCAGGCACTCGAAATACGCCATTTCCGGCGCGTACCCGGCCTCGACCAGGGTTTCGAAACCGGCCTTGATGAGTTCGACGGTGCCGCCACAGAGCACGGTCTGCTCGCCGAACAGGTCGGTTTCGGTCTCCTCGCGGAAGCTGGTTTCAATAATGCCGGCCTTGCCGCCGCCGTTGGCCACGGCGTAGGACAAGGCCAGATCGCGCGCCTTGCCAGAAACGTCGGCGTGCACCGCGATCAGGTGCGGCACGCCGCCGCCCTGGGTGTAAGTGCTACGCACGGTATGGCCGGGTGCTTTCGGGGCAATCATGATGACGTCCAGATCGGCACGCGGCTGCACTTGGCCGTAATGCACGTTGAAGCCGTGGGCAAACGCCAGCGCGGCACCTTTTTTGATATTGGGTTCGACGGCGTTGCGGTACACCTCGGCAATGTGCTCGTCGGGCATGAGCATCATCACCACGTCGGCGCCCTCGACGGCTTTTTCCACCTCGGCGACTTTCAGTCCGGCTTTTTTGGCCTTGTCCCACGACGCGCCGTTCTTGCGCAAGCCAACGGTCACTTTCACGCCGCTGTCATTGAGGTTTTGCGCGTGCGCATGGCCCTGCGAACCATAGCCGACGATGGTGACTTTTTTCCCTTTGATCAGCGACAGATCGGCGTCTTTGTCGTAATACACGTTCATATTGGCTCCTGCTTTGGGTGGTGGATGCATGCGGCGCGCCCGGCAGCGCGAACATGCACGGATGAAAAATTTGCCGCCTGCGATCAGGCGCGCAAGATACGTTCGGCGCGGCCGATTCCGCAACTGCCCGTGCGCACGGTTTCGAGAATGGCCGTGGGATCGACGGCGTGGATGAAGGCATCGAGCTTGGCGGCATCGCCGGTGAGTTCGATGGTGTACGACTTGTCGGTCACATCGATGATATGGCCGCGAAAAATGTCGGCCATGCGCTTGATCTCCTCGCGTTCCTTGCCGACGGCGCGCAGTTTGATGAGCATGAGCTCGCGCTCGATGAACGATGCCTCGGTGAGATCGACCACCTTGACCACCTCGATGAGGCGGTTGAGGTGCTTGGTGATTTGCTCGATCACCTCTTCCGAACCGCTGGTGACGATGGTCATACGCGACAGCGACGGGTCTTCGGTCGGCGCCACCACCAGCGATTCGATGTTGTAACCCCGTGCGGAAAACAACCCGACCACGCGCGACAGCGCGCCGGCTTCGTTTTCCACCAGAACGGCGATGATGTGTTTCATGGGCTCACTCCTCCGCGCAGGCTTCGCGCGACGCCGGTAAGCGCCGCCTGGCATTTGCGCAGTCGATGACGAAAGCGGTGCGGTCTCGCCGCACCGGGTTATGCAAAGAACGCGCGCCGCGCCTGACTGGCAGACCGCCGTGCCCGGTCAGGCACGATTGCTGCAGCCGGCAGCGAGCGCCGCGCCGCTCACTCGCTATGACTCAGAGATCCTCCGACCCCAACAGCATATCGGTGATACCGCGCCCGGCCTGCACCATCGGCCAGACGTTTTCCGTCGGATCGACCGCGATGTCGAGAAACACCGTGCGGTCTTTCAACGCAAACGCCTTTTCCAAAGCCGGGCGCAGGTCTTGCGGCCGATCCACCTTGATGCCGACGTGGCCGTAAGCCTCGGCGAGTTTGACGAAATCCGGCAGCGAATCCATGTACGAGTGCGAATAGCGACCTTCGTACTCGATTTCCTGCCACTGCCGCACCATTCCGAGATAGCGGTTGTTCAACAGGATGATTTTCACCGGGGTTTCGTACTGTTTGCAGGTGGCGAGCTCCTGGATGTTCATCTGGATCGAGCCGTCGCCGGTGACGCACACCACCTCGGCATCGGGCTTGGCCAGCTTGATGCCCATGGCGTAGGGCAAACCCACGCCCATGGTGCCCAGGCCGCCGGAGTTGATCCAGCGCCGGGGCTCAGGAAATTTGTAGAGCTGCGCCGCCCACATCTGATGCTGCCCCACGTCGGAACAGACGTAGGTTTCGCGGTCCTTGGTCAGCTCATACAGCGTTTCGATCACCGCCTGCGGTTTGATGACTTCGGCGGAATGTTCGTACGCCAGGCAATCGCGCTTGCGCCACTCCTCGATTTGCGCCCACCACGCAGCCAGCGCACCGCCGTCGTTTTTCTGCCCGGCGTGGAACGCCTGTTGCAACTGGTCGATGAGTTCGTGCAGCACCTCGCCGACGTCGCCGACGATAGGCACATCGACCTTGACGCGCTTGGAAATCGACGACGGGTCGATATCGATATGGACGATTTTGCGCTGCACCTGGGCGAAATGGCTCGGATTGCCAATCACCCTGTCGTCGAACCGCACGCCAACTGCGAGCAACACATCGCAGTGCTGCATCGCCATATTCGCCTCGTACGTCCCGTGCATGCCGGGCATACCGAGGAATTTGGGATCGTCCCCCGCAATTGCGCCCAGCCCCATCAGCGTGTTGGTGCACGGGTACTTGAGTAGATCGGCCAGCCGCCGCAGCGCGGCAGCGGCGTTGGCCAGCACGACCCCGCCGCCGCTGTAAATGTAGGGCCGCTTGGCCGACAGCAACAATTGCACGGCCTTGCGGATTTGCCCACCGTGCCCTTTGCGCACCGGGTTGTACGAGCGCATTTCGATCGACTTGGGATAGTCGAACGGCGCGGTCTGCCGTGTCACGTCCTTGGGCACATCGACGACCACCGGGCCGGGGCGGCCAGAACGGGCGATGTGGAACGCTTTTTTCATCACCAGCGCCAAGTCGCGCACATCTTTGACCAGGAAGTTGTGCTTGACCACAGGGCGGGTGATACCCACGGTATCGCATTCCTGGAAAGCGTCCAGGCCGATGGCGGTCGTCGGTACCTGGCCGGTGATGATGACCATGGGAATGGAGTCCATGTACGCGGTGGCGATACCGGTCAGCGCGTTGGTCGCCCCTGGGCCGGATGTCACTAACGCCACGCCGACTTTGCCGGTGGCACGCGCATAGGCGTCGGCTGCATGCACCGCTGCAGCCTCCTGCCGCACGAGCACATGCTGAATGCTGGTTTGTTTGTAGAGTTCGTCGTAAATGTAGAGCACCGCCCCGCCGGGGTAACCCCACATGTATTCGACGCCTTCTTCCTGCAGGCAGCGCACCAGGATTTCGGCTCCGGTGATGTCCTGTGCCGCGGGAGCTGCGGACTTCGAAGCGGCCGTTGCGGCCGACTTGTGTTCTACGCGATTCATATCCATTTGTTCACCTTGTGAATTTCTCTAACGAAAAACTTCAGGTTTCCCTCCGTACCCGCTTGTGGCCGGCCTTCGGGAGACACGTGCGTCTGGAACGTTGTGGGTGCTGCGGGCAGCGCGTGCAACGCCAACTGCCTGATTGCTGCACTGGGGTTCGAGCCGAACGGAATGATGTAGTGTAGTGCAGCGCAGCACAACCGCACAACGTGCGGGCGATTGCGCGCACGCGCAAGCCCATGGCAAAACAGCCTGCTCGGCGCGCTGCGCTGCCGACGGTTGGCGCTCGGTGCGCGGCATAATGTCTCGTTAGTTTGCACCTGCCCGGGCCGCTTGGGGCCCGATTCGATGGCCACCGAACAAGAACTCAACGATTTTCTCGCCAGCGTCGATAAGCGCGCGTTTCTGCGCGCAGCGTTTTCGACGCGCGACGACGACGCCGCCATGGATCTGGTGCAGGACGCCATGATCAGCCTGGCGACCAAATACGCCGACAGACCGCGTGAGGAGTTGCCGCTTCTGTTCCAACGCATCCTCACCAACGCCATTCTCGATTGGCATCGCAAGCGCAAAGTGCGCTCCACGCTGTTTAGCAATCTGTCGGATTTCGACACCGCAGACAGCGAAGGGGATTTCGACTTGCTCGAAACGCTCCAGCTCGAACAGATCAGCGAACATCTCGAAGGCGCAGACAGCCACGTGCAACGCATGCAGATTCTCAAACATCTGGAAACAGAAATTTCACGTCTGCCCGCGCGTCAACGCGAAGCCTTTTTGTTACGTTATTGGGAGGAACTCGACGTTGCCGAAACCGCGCAGGCCATGGGCTGCTCGGAAGGCAGCGTCAAAACCCATTGCTCGCGCGCCATCCACACGCTGGCACGCGCTCTCAAAGCACAAGGCTACTCATGAACAACGACGCACCCGACACGCTGCGCCCCATAGTGGAAGCCCGCCTTGCGCAGCAACTGGCCGTCCGCCTGCACCAAGCCGAACAGCAGATCACGTCCGAGCAGGCGCAGCGTCTGAAGGCACTGCGTCTGATGGCGCTGCAGCAGGCGCGGGCGCAAGCCGCCCAAACTGCGGTACAGCAAGGGCGCAGCCTGGCCCTGGGTGGGCCGTTCAACTGGAAATCATGGCTGTTCCGCGCCAGCGCGGTGCTGCCGCTGCTCGTATTGGTCGGCGGCCTGCTGTTCCTGCAGGACTACCAGCAGGAAAAACTCATCCGTGTCACTGCGGATATCGACACCGCCCTGCTTTTGGGCGACCTCCCGCCCAGTGCGTATGCCGACCCCGGATTCGCCCGTTACCTGATGCAGGAGCGCTGATGAGCGGTCTTGCCGGAGTTCCGCGCGGGCGGACGCAGCAGGTGTTCGCCCGCTTCTTCCTCTTATCGGGTCTCGCACTGCTTTTGGCGTGCGCCGTGCAGGCGCGCGCTGCCGAAGCACCGCCCCGCTGGGATCAACTCACGCTGCAGCAACAGCACATCCTCGCCCCACTGCGTGCGGACTGGCCAGAGTTCGACCGCGACCGCAAAAAAAAGTGGCTGGACATCGCCGCGCGCTACCCGGCGATGAGCCCGCAGCAGCAGCAAACGCTGCAGCGCCGCATGAACGAATGGGCGCACCTCAGCCCGGAAAAACGCCGTCTGGCGCGGGAGACTTTCCTATCCACCGGCAAGGCCCCGCTACAAAGCCGCCGCGAAGCCTGGGAGGCGTATAAAAAACTACCCGAGGCCGAACGGGAGCGGCTGAAGGAAGAAGCCCGCCACCCCAAACCGCACCCTGGGCAAGTCGGCAAATATCTGGAGCAAAAACACGCCGTCAAGCCCGCACCGGCGGCCCCGACCAAGGCGGCCTCGCTGCCTGCCGCCGCAGCGACCAAACCCCCAGCCACGGTGACGCCGGCGGCGCTGCCGGCATCCGCCCCACTGCGTGCTGCCTCGGCGGCCCGCCGCTGAAACCGTGCAGCACCACACCACGCCCCCGCAGGCGGCGCGGACGCCAGCGCTGCTGCGTGCACCGCCATTGCACCGCCGGCTGGCGAGTCTGCTCTACGAGGCGTTGGTTCTGCTGGGCATCGCGCTGGTCACCGCCGCCGCCGTGCTGCTCACACTGCACGCGCTGGGCGTGGAGCAAAGCGCCGTGCTGCGCCGCGCAACCCTGCAGGCGATCGAGTTCTGCGTGCTCACCGCCTATGGCACTTGGTTCTGGAGCGCAGGCCGCCAAACCTTGCCGATGAAGACCTGGCGGATTCGCGTGGTCAGCGCCAGCGGCGGGCCGCTGAGCTGGCGTCGCGCCCTCTTGCGCGCCCTGCTGTCCTGGGTTTGGGTGCTGCCGGCACTGCTGCTGTCTGCCGTGCTGGGGCTGCGCCCGCAAAATATCGGCTGGACGATTTGCGCGGGGGTGGCCGCGTGGGCGCTGCTGAGCCTTCTGCGCTCCGACCGCCAATACCTGCACGACGCGCTCGCCGGAACCCGGCTCATCCCGTCGTCCTGGCCGGATGGCCGGGCATCGATCTCCGATCAACCTCACTGACCATTTCACTTTGCGCCATGAGCGAATCCAGCCTGCATGTTCACACCCCGCACGAAGAACAACTCGAACAGTCCGCGCACCGCGAAGGACACGGATTGAGCCAGTGGGTGGCGATTTTCACCGCTTTGCTGGCGGCACTGGGTGCCATCGTCAGCTATCAGGGCAGCCATTTGATGAACGAGGTGGTGTTATACAAAAACGAGGCCGTGCTGAAAAAAGCCCAGGCCACCGATCAGTGGAATTACTACCAGGCGGCCAGCACCAAGCAACACCTGATGGAGTTGGCCATCGAGCTCACTGCGGCTGACAAACACGCCGAATTCGACAAGTCGATCGCCAAGTACAAGCAGCAAAAACAAGAGCTGCGCACCCTGGCCGAATCGCTCGAAGCCGAGTCGAGAAAAGCCGACGCCGAGTCCGCTCGGATGAACCGCCCGCATACCGATATGGCGCGCGCGCTGATTTTTTTGCAAATCGCCATTTCGCTGGCGTCGATCACGGCGTTGACGCGCCGCGTCTGGTTGTTTGGTCTGGCGGCGGTGAGCGCGGCAGTGGGCATTGGGCTGTGGCTGTTTGCCCTGACGCTGGCATGATGCTCAGCCCGCAATCGCCGTGGTATGCCTGGGACGGCTGGAACGCCCGGCTGTTTCTCGCCATCAACCACGCTGGTGACAACGCGGTGTGGAACAACGCCGCCCGTCTGGGCACGGCACTGGCCGAGCACCATCTGCTGCCGGTGTACATGGGCCTGGCGCTGACCATCGCGTTGCGCTGGCCGCGCGTGCTGCCGGTGCGCAGCGTGCTGGTCTACGCCTGGGGCAATCTGCTGCTGTTTCTGGCGATCTACGGCCTGCTCAAGCCGCTGGTCAATTTTCCGCGCCCTTTGGCCGTGTTCGGGCCGCACGCGGTGCATGTGCTGGGAGAGCCCAAATTGGTCCACAGCTTCCCTTCCGGCCACGCGGCCTTTGCCGCCGTGCTCGCGGCGAGTTTTGCGTTTTCGCTGCCGCGGCCGTGGGGCCTGCTGCTCTGGCTGTTCGCGTTGTGGGTGTGGTGGGCGCGCATTGCGGTGGGCGCGCACTTCCCTGCGGATGTGGTCGGCGGTGCGGTCGTGGGCACGCTGTGCGCTCTGGCCGCGCACGGTCTGGTCAGGCTGTGGGTGCGCGGCGGCAAATCGGCGTGAGCGTCTGCCCGCATGACGGCAAAACGCCCCGGCAGGCGGGGCGTGACTCAGCCGGCAGACGCTGCGCGCGTCAGGTGAATTTGCGCGTGGCCATGAAACGGTCGAACTCGTTTTCCGCAAAGCGGAACCAGAGAATGTCTTCGTTGCGGAACTTGGCCCAGTCGGTATAAACCTTTTTCCAGTGCGGGTTGCTCGCCTCGAGTTCGCCGTACAGATCGTTCGCCGCTTTGAACGCGGCTTCCATCACGTCTTTGGGGAAACCCTGCAGCTTGGTCCCCTTGGCCACCAACTCTTTGAGCGCCGGCGGGTTTTTGGCGTCGTACATGGCCTGCATATTGACGTGGGCATGCGAGGCGGCGATTTCGATGATCGATTTGTACTCGGGTGACAGCGCGTTGTAGGCCTTTTGGTTGACGAACAGATCGAGCTGCGGGCCGCCTTCCCACCAGCCGGGGTAGAGGTAGTTGTTCGCCACCTTGTAAAAACCCAGTTTGAGATCGTCGTATGGCCCGATCCACTCCGCCGCGTCGATCGTGCCCTTTTCCAACGAGGGATAAATGTCCCCGCCAGGAATGTTCTGCGGCACCGCGCCCAAGCGCTCGATCACCTTGCCGGCAAACCCGCCGATGCGCATTTTCAGGCCCTTCATGTCGGCCAGGCTCTTGATCGGTTTGCGGAACCAGCCACCCATCTGCGCCCCGGTGTTGCCCATCGGGAAATTGATGATGTTGTAGTTGGCGTAAAACTCGCGCATCAGCTTCAGGCCATTGCCTTGGTACATCCAGGCGCTCATCTGCCGCGAGTTCATGCCAAACGGCACCGCGCAGCCCAGGGCGAACGTCGGGTCTTTGCCGAAAAAGTAGTACGGCGCGGTGTGGCAGCACTCGACCGTGCCCTGCTGCACCGCGTCGACCACGCCGAACGGCGGCACCAGTTCACCGCCGGCGTGCACGCTGATGTCGAATTTTCCGCCCGAGGCTTCCTTGACCTTTTGCGCGAAGATATTGGCCGCGCCAAAGATGGTGTCGAGCGAGTTGGGGAAGCTCGACGCCAGGCGCCAGCGCACGGTTTGCTGCGCCATGACGGCGGCAGGTGCGGCACCCGCGGCGAGAATGCCGGCCAGGCCGGCGTGTTTGACGAATGAACGGCGTTCCACGAGGTCTCCTTGACGATCAGTACAACCTGATATGGGTGCTTCATTTCATATCAGGATGCGACCGATTGTATCGGGACATTCCAGAGCCACCAACGTTCTGCCGCAGCGCAGGTTCGACGTCGACGTGGATGCTCAGCCCGCGCCGCCGACGGTCAAACCGTCGATGAGCACCGAGCCGGTGGTTTTGCTGCCGTAGGTGTAGGTGTCGGCGCCGACGGCCACCACGTTGCGCAACATGTCGCGCAAATTGCCGGCGATGGTGATTTCGTGCACCGGATAACGGATCTCGCCGCCCTCGACCCAGAAACCCATGACACCGCGAGAATAATCGCCAGTGACGTAATTGATGCCGTGGCCGATCAACTCGATGGCGAACAAGCCGGTGCCGAGTTTGCGCAGCATCACCGGCAGATCGTCGTCCGGGCGAGTCGAACGGCTTTGCAGCAACAGATTGTGCGCGCCGCCGGCGTTGCCGGTGGTTTGCATGCCGAGCTTGCGTGCCGAGTAGGTGCCGAGCAAATAACCCTGCACCACCCCACCCTCGACCAGGGGACGTTTGCGCGTGATCACGCCTTCGCTGTCGAACGGCGAACTGCCGCGGCGTTTGGGCAGCAGGGGGTCTTCGATCAAGTCGATGTGGTCGGCCCAGACGGATTTGCCCAGACTGTCGAGCAGAAACGACGATTTGCGGTACAGCGCACCGCCGCTGATGGCATGGGTGAAACTGCCGATCAGCCCGGACGCCAGGGGTGACTCGAACAGCACCGGGCATTTGCGCGTGGACAGCTTGCGCGCCTTCAGCCGCGACAGTGCGCGCTGCGCGGCATAGCGGCCGACGGCCTCCGGCGCCGTGAGGTCGGCAGGGTCGCACTGCGTGGTCCACCAGTAATCGCGCTGCATATCGTCGCCGCTGCCGGCGATCGGCGCGCACGACACGCTGTGCGACGAACTGGCATAGCCATCGCAAAAGCCCAGGCTGTTGGCCAAGACGAAATGCGACTCCTGCGCCGAGACGCTGGCGCCCTCGCTGTTACGGATGCGCGGATCGACGGCGAACGCCGCACGCTCGGCGCGCTGGGCGATTTTTGCCGCGGCCTGCGGCGTCAAATCCCACGGGTGATACAAATCCAGGTCGGGAAGATCGCAGCCGATGGCCAGTTGCGCGGCATCAGGCAGACCGGCGCAGTCGTCCTCGGCGGTGTAGCGGGCGATGTCCAGCGCCGCCTTGGCGGTGCGGGCAATGGCGTCGGCAGAAAAATCGGAGGTGCTGGCGTGGCCGCGGCGCTGGCCGAGATACGCGGTGATCGACAAGCTTTTGTCGCGGTTGTGCTCGACGTTTTCGATCTGCCCGTTGCGCACGCCCACCGACATGCCCTGCGCTTCGGAGACTTCGACCTGCGCGTCGGTGGCGCCGGCTTTGCGTGCCTGCTCCAGCGCCTGCTGCGCCAAGTCTTGGAATTGTGATTTGCTGTAGGCGAAACGTCCCACGATATGGCATTCCTCGTTGCGCCGCACGCGGGCCGCCCGGATCGGCGGCCGCCGGCACGCGCGGCGGCAGTCGGGGAATAATAAGACCCATGAAATTTCCGCATCCGCCGTCCGCAGACGCCGACGCCCCGTCTGAATGGCGCGGCCCGAGCAAAAGCCAGGTCAAGCGTGACATGCTCGCGCTCCAACAGCTCGGCGCGCAGCTCATCGCGCTGCCCGCGCACGTCATCCGTCAGTGCGCCCTGCCCGAAGACCTGCGTGAAGCCGTTCTGCAGGCGCAGCGCATCACCGCGCACGGCGCGCGCAAGCGGCAAATGCTGTACGTGGGCAAACTGCTGCGCAGCGCCGACGCCGACGCCGTGCGCGCCGTCGTCGCCGCTGCACGGCAAGACGACCGTGCCAGCGTGGCGCGGATGCACGCGCTGGAACGCTGGCGCGACGCGCTGCTGGCCGACGACACGGCGCAGACCGAATTTCTCGACAAATACCCCGGCTGCGACGCGCAGCGACTGCGCCAACTGGTGCGCGGCGCGCGTGCCGAGACGGGAACGGACAAACCGCCGCGGCTGACCCGGCAACTGTTCCAGTTCGTCAAAGCCGCGATGACCGTGCACGACGCACCCCTGCCTCCTACAGACCATGACTTCATCCCTCGTTTCTGACTCCGCGGCCTTCGAGCGCGTGCGCATCGGCATCGTCTCCATCAGCGACCGCGCCAGCAGCGGCGTGTACGAAGACAAAGGCCTGCCCGCGCTGCGCGATTGGCTCGGCCGTGCGCTGTGCAACCCGATCGACTTTGTCGAACGGCTCATCCCAGACGACCGCTTGCAAATCGCCAGCACGCTGTGCGAGCTCGTCGACACTGCCCGCTGCGACCTGGTGCTGACCACCGGCGGCACCGGCCCGGCGCCGCGCGACGTCACCCCGGAGGCGACGTTAGACGTTGCCGACAAGGAAATGCCCGGTTTCGGCGAACAAATGCGCCGCATCAGCCTGCACTTCGTCCCCACCGCGATTCTGTCGCGACAGACCGCGGTGATCCGCGGCAAGGCGCTGATCATCAACCTGCCCGGGCAGCCCAAGTCGATCGCCGAAACGCTCGAAGGGGTGCGCGACGCGCAAGGGCAGAACGTGGTGCCGGGGCTGTTCGCCGCAGTGCCGTACTGCATCGACCTCATCGGCGGGCCGTATCTGCAAACCGATCCTGCGGTGTGCGTGGCATTTCGCCCCAAATCGGCGCAGCGCCCACCGCACGCAGTGGGCTGAGCGTTTTGTGCGCAATCAGCGGGCAGACACCGCAAGGCGCTCAGCTGCGTTATGCTTGAAATGGACAACGACAAAGGAGACATCCATGCCCCTGCACAACCCCTTCGCCCAGCTGTGCGGCGCTTTGGCGCTGGCCGTAACCTGCGTCCAGTCGGCAGCGCAGGCCCAAACCCTGACGGTGTTCGCCGCCGGCACACTGGGCAAAACCTTCACCACTCTGGCGCGCGATTTCGAGAAGCTGCACCCCGGGGTCACGGTGCAGCCGCAGTTCGGCGGCAGCGTCAAAATGGTCAGACAAATCACCGTGCTGCACCAGCCGGCCGATGTGGTGGCGGTGGCCGACGACGCCATCATCCCGCGCGATATGTTCGGTGGCAACGATGGCGCCAAGCCGACCGCCGACTGGTCGATCAACTTTCTGGGCAACGCCATGACCTTCGTCTACACCGCCAAGAGCAAAGGGGCGCAGCGCATCGATGCGCACAATTGGTGGCAGGTGCTGAGCGCGCCCGGGGTGCAGATCGGCCGTTCCAACCCGGATACCGACCCGTCGGGCTACCAGACCCTGCAGATGCTCGAACTCGCCAACCGCTACTACAAACAGCCTGATCTGGCCGCCAGAGTCCTGGCCAACTCCCCGCGCAGCAATCTGCGCGACACCGAAACCGACCTGATCTCCGCGCTGCAACTCGGGCAGATCGACTATCTGGCGATTTACCGCTCCGACGCGGTGCAGCACCATCTGCTGGCGCTGCAGCTGCCGCCGCAGATCAACCTCAGCGACCCGCGGTTCGCCGCCGATTACGCCCAGGCGACGGTGCGCACCCGGCAGGGCGAGGTTTCCGGCCGGCCGATCGTTTACGCCCTGACCATCCCGACGACCGCGCCGCATCCCGAACTGGCGCAGCAATTCGTCGCCTATCTGCTCGGCCCGGCCGGGCAGAAGGTGTTTGCCGCCAACGGCTTCATCACCCTGCGGCATCCCGTGGCCCTGCACCGAGACAAACTCCCCGCAGCGCTGCGCCGCCTGACCGTTTCTGCGACGCAATGACCGAAGCCGCGCCGCTGCACCCGGAGCTGCAGGCCCGCCGTACCCGTTGCGGAGCGCGGCGATGAGGCGCGCTGCGCGCGGCAGCCCGATGTTCTGGGTGTTCTGGCTGATCGGCGCGACGTTGCTGGCGTTCATCGCCCTGCCCTTGCTCGCTCTGTTGCTGCACCCCACGCTGCGCGATCTACAACACGCCGCGCTGACCGCCGACGTGCGCAGCGCCATCGTCCTGAGCCTGGCGGCGGCGCTGACCAGCACGGCGCTGGCCGCGGTGTTTGCCGTGCCGCTGGCGTATGTGCTGGCGCGGCAGCGGTTTCGCGGCAAGAGCGCGGTGGAAGCGCTGGTCGATCTGCCGCTGACCATTCCGCATACCGTCGCCGGCATCGCGCTGCTGCTGGTGTTCAGCCGCGGCGGCTGGCTAGGAGCGCCGCTGGCGCGCATCGGGCTGGAATTCTGGGGCACGTTTGCCGGCATCGTGCTGGCGATGAGCTATGTCGGCCTGCCGTACGCGGTCAACGCCGCGCGCGGCGGGTTCGAGGCCATCGATCTGCGCATCGAGCGTGCCGCGCGCATTCAAGGCGCCGGGCCGTGGGAGGTCTTCCGCCGCATCACCCTGCCGCTGGCGCGCCAAGGCATCGGCACCGGGTTGACGTTGTGCTTCGCCCGCGCCATCGGCGAATTCGCCGCGGTGGTGCTGCTGGCGTACTACCCGATGACGGCGCCGATCCGCATCTACGATCTGTTCCTGCAGTCCGGGCTGCGACAGTCGGTGGCTGCCGCCGTGCTGTTCCTGCTCGTCGTGCTCGGCCTGTTCTGGGGTCTGCGCCTGCTCACCCGCCGCCGCCGGCCTCTGGGGCCGCAGCAGCCCGCGCAGCCATGAAGGCTGCCGTTGCCGCACCGCACGAGGGGCTGAGCGTCGATGGCCTGGTCTGGGGCATCGGCGCCTGGCAGTCGCAACCGCTGCATTTGCGTGTGCCGCCGGGGCAGACGCTGGCGCTGCTCGGGCACAACGGCGCGGGCAAGACCGCGCTGCTCGACACTCTGGCGGGGTTTCTACCGGCGCGTGCCGGCAGCATCCATCTCGGCCGACGCGAGCTGACCACGCTGCCGCCCGAACACCGTGGCATCGGTTACATGTTCCAGAATGACGCGCTGTTTCCACACTGGACGGTTGAGCGTAACCTGCGCTTGGGCCGCGGCGCCCGAGCCGATCTCGATCCTCTGCTCGACGTGCTGGACTTGCGCCGCTGGCTGCGCCACTACCCGCATCAGCTCAGCGGCGGGCAGCGGCAGCGCGTGGCGCTGGCGCGCGCGCTCGTCGGTGCCCCGGATTTGCTCCTGCTCGACGAGCCGTTCTCGGCGATCGACCCCGAGGCCCGCCCAGCGCTGCGGCAGACGCTGGCGGAACTGCTGCGCACCGCGGCAGCGACCACCGTGCTGGTGACGCACGACGCGCGCGACGCGCAACGGCTCGGCGACTTGGTCGGCGTGCTCGACAGCGGCCGGTTGCTGCAATGCGGCGCGACGCAAGCCGTGTTCGACCGCCCGGCCGATCTGCGCACCGCGCGGCTGCTCGGCGTCGACAATCTCTGGCCGCTGCAGGTGCTCGCCGCAGTCCGGACGCAGCAACCGCCTGCCATTGTCCTCGGCCACGACGCCTGCCCGGTGCTCGATTGGACGCAGCCGCTGCCCGCCAATGTGGCGTTGCGCCCGGGCGACCGCGTCGTCGTCATGGTGCGCGCCGAACATGTCCAGCCGCTACCGGCGGCCAGTCGGCCCGCAGCTGACGGCATGTTGGCGTTGCCCGCCAAACTGACCGCAGCCCGTTTGGAAGGCCCGCTGTGGCGGCTGCACTGCGAACTGGCTTGCGGCCTGAACGCGCAGGCTTACGCTCTACCGGCGCAATGGCGCGAACTCGCTCTGGCCCTCGGCGCGCCGTTGACCTTGGGTTTGCGCAGGCAGGATCTGCATCTACTGGTTTGATGCGGGCGCGCCAGCGCTCAAACCGTCTGAGGCGGCAGCCGCGTCTGCTGGCGGCAGGCTCACGCGGTTGCGCCCCAGCCGCTTGGCCTGCAGCAGCGCCTGGTCTGCAGCGCGCACCAGCGCTGCGGCGTCGGCGTAGTTCCCTGGCCCCACAGCCACGCCGACACTCACCGTCAACGGCGGTAATTCGGGCTGCGGCTGCGCGACCGACGCGCGGATGCGCTCTGCCACACGCAGCGCCGCGTCCTCCCCAGTCTGCGGACAAAGCATGAGGAATTCTTCGCCGCCGACACGGGCGACGAAATCCATGCTGCGCGACTGTTGCCGTAACACATGCGCTGCGGCGCGCAGCGCGCGGTCGCCCACGTCATGCCCCAGGCGGTCGTTGATGGTCTTGAATTCGTCCAGGTCGAACATCAGACAGGCCAGCGGCTGCCCCTGGCTGCGCGCCTGGTCGAAGGTTTGCGGCAAGAACGCATCCAGGGCGCGACGGTTGCACAGGCCGGTCAGCTCGTCGGTGCCGGCGGCCTGCAGCAACTCGGCGTTGCGCTGCTCCAGGCTGCGCTGCTCATGCAGGCTGGCGCTGCGCTCGACTTCGGCCGATACCAGCACCCGTGTGGCGCGGGCGCCGGTTTGCACTTTGGCCAGCAGCATTTGCGGCAGCACCGGGGCAAAGAGCACGTCGTTGGCGCCGGCGTCGAGCGCGTCGAGCACACTGCGCTCGTCCATGTCGCGTGCCAGCGCCAGCAGGTACAGCCGGGGGCCGTGCTGCAGGCGCAAGCGGCGGCACAGCACGGCCATCTCGGCGCCGGCCGTCCAGTCGAGCACCACCACGCGCGTGCCCTGCACTTGCACGATGTCGAGCGCCTGCGGCGGCGCGGCGCACTCGACCACGGCATGCCCGGCGGCTTCGAGCACGCGACGCATGCCATGTCGCAGGTCGGCGTCGGCGGCGACCACCAGCACCTGTTCGGCCACGGGGTCCGACAACAACGGCGGGTTGGACAGCGCCCGGCGCAGGCGGTCGAACTCGGCATCGACCTCGCTTTGCTCCAAGTGGAGAGAGAACACCGACGCCATGCCCGCCATGTCGTGTGCGGCGCTGGCGAGCACGCCCTGCAAATCGTCCTCGGTCAAATCCAGAGCCACCGCCAACCGGTGCACCGCTTGGATGTCGTCCGCCGTGCCGTCGGGCAGCAGGCGCAAGCCGCGGGTGAGCGCCACGCACCGCGCCAGTTGCGCCTCGCGCGAGTCGTCCCCAGCCGTCAGCGGCACCGCCCGCTCGCGCACCGCCTGCGCCAGCAACGGCGGAAACCCCCAGTGCTGCAGCAGCACGGCGCTGGCGTCGGTCTGGTCGAAACCGTAACGCTGGTGCTGCCATTCGCGCCACGCCGCCGACGAGGCGGCAGCATCCGGTGAAACGGCCTGCGCCCCCAGCGTCACGGCCATCGCCAACTGGCCCACCTCGGCCAGCAGCCCAAGGCTGAACGCCTCGGCGCTGAGCATTTTGCCCACGCGCAGCGACAAATACTGGAACACCAGGCCGCGCTGGATCGACGTCAGCCAAAACCGCTGCAGATCGAAGCCCGCAACCGTCGTCGTGTGACTGGACTCCACCAGCGACAGCGCGATGGCCAGCCGCGCCAGCCCGCTCGTGCCGATGCGCAATACCGCCTCTTCGATCGCCACGGCGGGGCGGAGCCCGGCGAAAACAGCCGAATTGGCCAGTTGGATCATCCGCGCCACCAACGCCGGGTCTTTGCGCGCGATTTGCGCGAGCTCGCGCAGCCCCATGTCACGCCGTTCCAGCGCACGCATGAGTTCGAGCGCCACGGCGCTGGGCGACGGCAGCGCGGCGGGCGACGACGTCAGGGTGTGGAGAATCTGGGCATCGGGCAGCGCGGTGGCGGGCATGGCGGAACGTCTGGTCGCAAAGCGTCAGATCATGTTACCGGCTCGGCGCTGCCCACTCCAGCGGCAGCGCGTCCCGGCGAAATCAGCGGTTGAGCGCCTGCATCGCCGCCTCGGGGTAGCGCGCCCCCGTCGCCGCCCCCGGAGGCACGGCCTGGTGGATGCGAATCAAGTCCGCCGTGGTCAGCCGCACGCGCAGCGCGCCGACGTTTTCTTCCAGATAGCGGCGGCGCTTGGTGCCGGGAATGGCGATGACGTCGTCGCCCTGCGCCAGCAGCCAGGCCAGGGCGAACTGCGCCGGGGTACAGTTTTTCGCCTCGGCCATCTGCCGCACCGTCTCGGCCAGCCGCAGGTTGCGCGCGAACGCCTCGGGCTGAAACCGCGGCGAACGCCGCCGCCAGTCGTCGGCCGGCAGGTCGTCGAGCGATTTGATCTGCGACGTGAGGAAGCCGCGGCCCAAGGGGCTGTAGGCGACGAAGGCGATGCCCAGCTCGCGCACGGTGTCGAGCACTTCGCCCTCGGGGTCGCGGCTCCACAACGAATACTCCGACTGCAGCGCGGCGATGGGATGTACCGCATGCGCCCGCCGGATGGTCGCCGGTGCTGCTTCCGACAAGCCCAGATACCGCACCTTGCCCGCGCGCACCAGATCGGCCATCGCGCCCACCGTGTCTTCGATCGGCACGTTGGGATCGACGCGGTGCTGGTAGTACAAGTCGATCACTTCCACGCCCAGCCGCTTCAGGCTGGCCTCGCAGCTCTGGCGCACATAGTCCGGGCGGCCGTTGACGCCGAGAAATTCACCGTTCGGCCCGCGCATATTGCCGAACTTGGTCGCCAAGAACACCTGATCGCGCCGCCCGGCAATGGCGCGACCGACCAATTCCTCGTTACGGCCGACGCCGTACATATCGGCGGTATCGAGCAGGTTCACCCCCAGATCGAGCGCGCGGTGGATGGTGGCGATCGACTCCGCGTCATCGCCTTGTCCGTAGAACTCGGACATGCCCATACACCCCAGCCCCAGCGCCGACACCGCCGGCCCGCCTGCTCCCAATTGTCGATACTGCATCACAGCGCCTCCTTGCAGATTCGTTCGACCCGCAGCGTTCAAGCCTATCGGCTTGGGTGCGCAGGCGCTGTTACCGTCGGTAAATCAAGCTGTAAAAACGCTGCGGTAGAGGAACACACGGCTCGACCGGGCAATCAGCGCGTCTTGCCCGTCAGCGCAATCATTTCGCGCGCCTCCTCCGGCTCGGGCAGGCCGCTGGCCACCGCCAGCGCCATGATGCCCAGACTGATGATCACGACCACGACCATACCCTGGTAGAACGTCAGCAACCCGGTGCCGCCGATCAAATCCTTTGGCCCCAGATAGGTCACCAGCCACATGGCGAAAAAATACGGCGCCAACCACCACGCGCCTTTCCATTGCAGATGGCCGAGCTTGCCGCCATGTGTTGCCGCCTGGTACAGCACGAACAGCACGAAAATCACCGCCAGGCCACCGAACAGGAAGTCGTCGGTTCCCGCACCCGACCAGTAGATGATGAAGTTGGAGACGATGAACGCCAGCGGCGCCCACAGCCCGGCGCCTTTGAGGGTGTAGGGACGCGGATAGCTGCCCAGCGGCAGGCTGCGGCGCAGGGTCATCAGCGCCACCGGGCCGATGCCGTAGCCCAGCACCGTGGCCGAAGAAATGAAGGTGACGATTTTCTGCCACGATGGAAACGGCAGGAAAAACAAGATGCCGACGATCCAGGTGATCCACAGCCCGGTGGACGGCGCGCCGTTTTTGTTCAACTTGGCGAACCACGGCGCGGCCAAACCGTCCTTGCCCGTGGCGTAGACCACGCGCGCCGTGGTGCCGCCGTACACCAGCCCCGTTCCCGCGGGCGAGACCACGGCGTCGATGTACAGCAGCACGGCCAACCAGCTCATCCCCAGCAGCATCGCCAGCCCGGCGAACGGCCCGGATACGCCGGTGAAATGCAGCTTGTCCCAACCTTTGGCGATGTCCGCCGGGCTGACCGCGCCGATCAGCGCCACCTCTAGCATGACAAAAATCGCTCCGGCGATGAGCACGGAGCCGATGATGGCGATCGGCACGTCACGCTGCGGATTTTTCGCCTCGCCCGACAGTTCGATGGCCTGGCGAAAGCCGAGGTAACTGAACACGATGCCCGAGGTGGCGATGGCGGCGATCGTGCCCTTGGCGCCGAACGGCGCAAACCCGTGGGCGGTGAAATTGCCGGTATGGAACGACGCCAGCATCAGCGCCACGATGGTGAGGATGGGGATGACGAGTTTCCAGATCATCAGCGTATTGCCCAACCGCAGCAGGGCGCGCACCCCCCAGGCGTTGATCAGGATGAACGCGCCGAGCAAGGCGATGCTGACGACCATGCCTTCGTCGGTGAGCAAAGAGGTCTTGGTATCGACCATGCCCGGCAGGTAATTGTTGGCGTAGGTCACCACGGCCAGCACCTCCGCGGGCGCCACGGTGACGTAACCGAGGAAGACCACCCAACTGACCACCGCCGCGGCCAGATGGCCGTGACTGAGTTTGGGAAAGGTGATGACCGCGCCCATGCCGGGAAACGCGCTGGTCAGCTCGGCATTGACGAACGCCAGCACCAGGATCGCGGCGCCGCCGATGGCCCACGACAGAATGCTCGCCGGCCCGGCCTGCGTCGCCGCGGTCAGCGGGGCGAACAACCAGCCCGAGCCGATGATGGCCGTGAGGCTGGCGAACAACAGGCTCCAGATCCCCGCCGCTTTGCGGATGCCGTGCCCTGAAGCGGCTGTCTCGCCCGCCGCCGGCATGTGAACGCTTGCCATGTCGTACTCCTCTGAGGGGTTTGGATGTCTGCTTTTTAGGTGCTTTTGCCAGTCATGGCCGTGTGCAAAAGTAACCACCCGGCCGCAGCGACACATCTCTTTTCCGCTGATTCCTCGTGCCCGCCGCGCCGACACGCCGATTCGCTATGCTTGTCGCATGAACAAACAACGTGTTTTGCGCCATCAACGCAACCATCTCATCGACCGCAACTTCCCCAGCGCCGGAGAAGATGCCGCCATCGTCGCCGTCGAACCGTCGCCGTACGACCGCCCCGGCAGCAGCTACAAGCTGGCGTTCACCGATACCGACTTCATCCTGCGCGAAGACATGCGCCCGGTGCGGCTACAGCTCGAACTGCTCAAGCCCGAGTTGATCCAGACCGAGCACGGCATCGAATCGACCGTGGTGATTTTCGGCAGCGCGCGCATCCTGCCGCGCGACGTGGCCGAACAGCGGCTGGCGCAGGCGCAGCGCGACGGCGACGTCAAAGCCGTGCGCCGTGCGCAAATGCAACTCGACATGTCGCGCTATTACGAAGAGGCACGGCGCTTTGCCGGCCTGGTCACGCGCGCCACCTGCGACGCCGACACCCCGCTGGTGGTCACCACCGGCGGCGGCCCCGGCATCATGGAAGCGGGCAACCGCGGCGCCTACGAAGCCGGGGGCAAAAGCGTCGGGCTGAACATCGTGCTGCAGCACGAGCAGCGGCCCAACCCCTACATCACCCCCGAGCTGTGCTTTCAGTTCCACTACTTCGCCCTGCGCAAAATGCACTTTTTGATGCGCTCGGTCGCGCTGGTGTGCTTTCCGGGCGGATTCGGCACGCTGGACGAACTGTTCGAGGTGCTCACCCTCACCCAGGCGCGCAAGGTGCGTCAACGCCCCATCCTGCTGTTTGGCGAAGCGTTCTGGCGCAAGCTGATCAACTTCGACCATCTGGTGGACACGGGCATGATTTCGCCCGAAGACGTGCATCTGTTCCATTTCGTCGAAACCGCCGAGCAGGCCTGGAGCGTGCTCGAACGGGAGTTCGCCCGCAGCGACGGCGACACCGTGGACACCGGCAAGGCCATGGCCTGAGCCGATGCTGCGAACGAACCCGCCAGCCGCCGCCGGTCAAAGGAAATGCCATGCCCTCGCCTCGACCCGTCCATCTGATCGGCGCGCCCACTGACATCGGCGCAGCAGACCGCGGCGCGTCGATGGGCCCGGAAGCGCTGCGCGTGGCCGGCATCGATCGTGCGCTGCGCGCGCAGGGTGTGGAAGTGGTCGATCTGGGCAACCTCGGCGGCCCGCACAACCCCTGGCAGCCGTCGCGCGACGGCTATCGCCATCTGCCCGAGGTCATCGCCTGGAACACCGCCGTGCACCGCGCCGTCGGCGCGGCGTTGCACGCCGGGGCGTTACCGCTGCTGCTCGGCGGCGACCACAGCCTGGCCATCGGCTCGCTCAGCGCGGTGGCGCAGCATTGCCGCGCGCAGGGCCGCAAGCTGCGCGTGCTGTGGCTGGACGCGCACGCCGATTTCAACACCCACCGCGTCACGCCGACGGGCAACCTCCACGGCATGCCCGTGGCCTGTCTGTGCGGCAACGGCCCGCCGGGGTTGATCGATCTGGGCGGCGCGGCACCGCAGCTTGCGCCGTCGTGCATCCGGCAGATCGGCATCCGCAGCGTCGACGCCGACGAAAAACGGCTGGTGCACGCCGCCGGGCTGGACGTGTTCGACATGCGCTTCATCGACGAGCACGGCATGCGCGAGACCATGAATCAGGCGCTGGCCGGGCTGGACGCCGACACCCACCTGCACGTGAGCTTCGACGTCGACTTCCTCGACCCGGACATCGCCCCCGGCGTCGGCACCACGGTACGCGGCGGCCCGACCTACCGCGAAGCGCAGTTGTGCATGGAAATGATCGCCGACAGCGGGCTGCTGGCCTCGCTCGACGTGGTCGAACTCAACCCCGCGTTCGACGTGCGCAACCGCACCGCCGAAGTCGCCGTCGAGCTCATCGCAAGCCTGTTCGGCAAATCCACGCTGATGCGCAGGTAAGGCGGTGCGGCGGCGCTGCGACAATGGCGCCATGCCAAAGAAGTTCGCCACCGCCCTGGACGCGTTGCAGCATGTCTGGGGCTACCCCGCATTTCGCGGCCTGCAGGCGCAGGCCATCGACCGCATCGCCGCCGGCGGCGACGCCCTGGTCCTCATGCCCACCGGCGGCGGCAAATCGCTGTGCTACCAAATCCCGGCGCTGCTGCGCGATGGCGTGGGCGTCGTCGTTTCGCCGCTGATCGCGCTGATGCAGGATCAAGTGGCGGCGCTGCGCGAACTCGGCCTGCGCGCGGCGTTTCTCAACTCCACCCTCGACGCCGCACAGGCCCGCGACGTGCAGCGCGCCGCGCGCGCGGGCGAACTCGACCTGCTGTACCTGGCGCCGGAGCGGCTGCTGAGCGACTCGGGGTTGGCGCTGCTCGCGCAATGCCGCATCGCGCTGTTCGCCATCGACGAGGCGCATTGCGTGTCGCAATGGGGCCACGACTTCCGCCCGGAGTACGGCCAGCTCTCCATCCTGCGCGAGCGCTGGCCGCAGGTGCCGCGCGTGGCGCTGACCGCCACCGCCGACGCGCCGACACGGCACGAAATCGTCCAGCGCCTGCTGCGCGACGGCGCCGAATTCGTCTCCAGCTTCGACCGCCCGAACATCCGCTACCGCGTGGTGGAAAAGCGCGACGGCCGCGCGCAACTGCTGCAGTTCATCCGCAGCGAACATCCGTTGGATTGCGGCGTGGTGTATTGCCTGTCGCGCACCACCGTGGAGGAAGTGGCCGAGATGCTCGCCAGCCACGGCCTGCGCGCACTGCCCTACCACGCCGGTCTGCCCGCGACCACGCGCGCCGCACACCTGCGCCGCTTTCTCGACGAGGATGGCGTCGTCATGGTCGCCACCATCGCCTTCGGCATGGGCATCGACAAGCCCGACGTGCGCTTCGTCGCCCACCTGGACATGCCCAAGTCGATCGAGGGCTATTTCCAGGAAACCGGCCGCGCCGGGCGCGACGGCCTACCCGCCACCGCCTGGATGGCTTACGGCTTGCAGGACGTGGTGCAGCAGCGCCGGCTGATCGAGCTGTCCGACGCCGACGAAGCGTACAAGCGGCTATCCACCGTCAAGCTCGACTCCATGCTCGCCTACGCCGAGGCGGCGGACTGCCGTCGCGTGCGGCTGCTGGGCTATTTCGGCGAAACCGGCACACCGTGCGGCAACTGCGACAACTGCCTGCACCCACCAAAGCTGATCGACGCCACCGAAGCCGCACAAAAACTGCTCTCGACCATTTACCGTTGCCGCCAGGCCAGCGGCATGGGGTTCGCCGCCAGCCACCTCATCGACGTGCTGCGCGGCCGGCGCACCGACAAAACCGCGCGTCACGGCCACGAGCAGCTCTCCACCTTCGGCATCGGTGCCGACTGGAGCGAGGCCGACTGGCGGCTGCTGCTACGCCAGCTCGTGGCGAAGCGGCTGGTCGAGGTCGACGCCACGCATTTCAATGTATTGCACCTCACCGCCGCCAGCCGCGCCGTGCTCAAAGGCTCGCAGCGCGTGCTGCTCAAGCACCGCGAGCCGCAGACCGGCAGCAAACGCCGCAACGGCAGCAGCGCCTGCAGCGGCACGCGGCTGGTGATGCAGTCGCTGTCCAGCGCCGACGCCGCGCTGTTCGCCCGGCTGCGCGACTGGCGTGCGGCCACAGCGAGAGAACACGGCGTGCCGGCGTATGTCGTGTTCCCGGACGCGACGCTGCAGGCCATTGCCCTGGCCCGGCCGGATAGTTTGGAGGCGCTACGCGGCATTTCCGGCGTCGGCGACAAAAAACGCGACACTTACGGCGCCGCGCTGCTCGCGCTCATCGCAGAAGCTGCCCATGCCTATTGACGGCGCTGCGCAGGCGCCATCGCCCAGCCGCAGGAGCTTCAGGGAAACGCCGGGATGTCGGTATCCATGCCCTCCGAGGCCACGTTCGGGCAGCAAGCTTTGATGCGGTCGAGGATCGATTGCACCTGTTCCTGCGCCACATCGGCCATGACCAGCACCTGCCCTGCGGCGATCGCTTCTTTGAACCGCGTCAGGCGAGTGCTGTCCACGCTGACCCCGACCAAACTGCTGGCCCAGCCGCCGACGAGCGCGCCGGCTGCCGCCAAGGCGATGACGATCCCCCCCGCCGGAATGATGGCCATACCCGGCAGCGCCACGGCGATCAACCCGGCGATCAGCCCGGTGGTGCCGCCGGCGGCGGCGCCACGCTCGATGGCCGGAATCAGGTCGGAACGCTGCGCGACGCCGGCCTCAGGCAGATCGCCCAGCGGCGTGCCCTCACGCGCCAGCACGTGAATGTGCTTGTCGGGAATGCGGGCGAGCAGCAGGCTATCGACCAAAGCGTGTGCGCTTTGCACATCGGGGGCGAGAAAAAAGAGTCTGCGCATGAAAGTCTCCTGGTTGATTCACCAACGAACGAACCCTGGCCTTCATTTCTGAGAACCGGTGGCAGGACGAAGCCTAGACCGACGCTGTGAAATTGGACTCAGGGTTTTAACGGAGACGCCGGTTTTTTTCCGCTGCGGACGCCGCTGCGCTGTCGCCCGTACCCGGTTTGGGCTACAGTTCGATTTGACGTATACGTCAATCGATCACACCACGGCGCGACGCACGCCGTGCCCCAAGGAGACTGCGATGACCGACCTGTCCGAAGCCAGGGTGCTGGCTGCCTACCGTCCGCAGCAGCGGCTGCGCTTTGTCACCGCCGCCTCGCTGTTCGACGGCCACGACGCTGCAATCAACATCATGCGGCGCATTCTCATCAGCATGGGTGCAGAGGTCATCCATCTCGGACACAACCGCGCGGTCGATGACATCGTCACCGCGGCGATCCAGGAAGACGTGCACGGCGTCGCCGTGTCCAGCTACCAGGGCGGCCACGTCGAGTTTTTCCGCTACATGATCGACCGCCTGCGCGCCGAGGGTGCGGGGCACATCCAAGTGTTTGGCGGCGGCGGCGGGGTGATCGTCGCCGACGAAATCAAGGCGCTGCAGGATTACGGCGTGGCGCGCATTTACAGCCCCGAAGACGGGCAGGCGCTGGGGCTGCAGGGCATGATCGGCGACATGCTCAAGCGCGCCGACTGCCCCTTGCCGCCGCTGCAAGCCCCGCCCACACCGCCAGCCTTGCAGCACGATGGCGTTCTCGCCCGTCTGATCTCGCAGCTCGAAAACGGCGCAGCAGATGGCGCGCTGCTGCGCGAATTGCACGCCAGCGCCGAGGCCGCGCACGGCGTGGTGCTGGGCGTGACCGGCACCGGCGGCGCGGGCAAGAGCAGTCTGGTCGACGAGTTGATCCGCCGCATCCGCTTGGACCAGGACGACCGGCTGCGCATCGCCGTCATCAGCATCGACCCATCGCGGCGCAAAAGCGGCGGTGCGCTGCTGGGCGACCGCATCCGCATGAACGCCATCGGCCCGTGGCAATCGGCTACCCGTGCGCTGCGCGACGACACCGCGCCCGAGGCGCCAACTGCGGCCACAGGCCGGGTGTTCATGCGCAGCCTGGCCACGCGCGAGGCGGGAAGCGAAATCAGCAAAGCCCTGCCCGACGTCATCGCCGCGTGCAAAACCGCCGGTTTCGACCTGATCGTCGTCGAAACCTCGGGGATTGGCCAGGGCGACGCCGCCGTCGTGCCGCACGCCGACCTCAGCCTGTACGTGATGACGCCCGAATTCGGCGCCGCCAGCCAGTTGGAAAAAATCGACATGCTCGATTTCGCCGATTTCGTCGCCATCAACAAATTCGACCGCAAGGGAGCGAAAGATGCGCTGCGCGACGTGGCCAAGCAACTGCAGCGCAACCGCGAAGCCTGGAGCACGCCGCCGCAGGCACTGCCGGTATTCGGCACCATGGCCAGCCGCTTCAACGACGACGGCGTCACCGCGCTGTATCAGGCGATCAAACCGCGGCTGGCCGAACACGGCCTGACGCTGCAGCCTGGGCGTCTGCCGAGCGTGACCACCCGCCACAGCACGCATCAGACGCCCATCGTCCCGAGCGAGCGCAGCCGCTATCTGGCGGAAATTGCGCAGACCGTGCGCGCCTACCACCGCAACACGCTGGCGCAGGTGGAGCTGGCGCGGCAGGCGCAGCAACTGCGCGAAGCCGCGCGCATGCTGCGCGAGGCCAAGCCGCACAAACCCAGCGCCGCCGAGGCCGCGGAGGAACTGGCGCAGCAGCGCGAAACGCAGCTCCAACCGGCCGCGCGCAAGCTGCTGGCGATGTGGCCGGACATGCAAAAGGCATACGCCGGCGACGAATACGTGGTCAAAATCCGCGACAAAGAAATCCGCACCGCGCTGACCCACACCACGCTGTCGGGCAACAAAATCCGCAAGGTGGTGCTGCCCCGATACGACGACCACGGCGAGTTGCTGAAGTGGCTGATGCGCGAAAACGTGCCCGGCAGCTTTCCGTTCACCGCAGGCGTCTTTGCCTTCAAGCGCGAAAACGAAGACCCCACGCGCATGTTCGCCGGCGAGGGCGACCCGTTTCGCACCAACCGCCGCTTCAAGCTGCTCTCCGAAGGCATGCCGGCCAAGCGGCTGTCCACCGCGTTCGACTCGGTCACGCTCTACGGCGCCGACCCCGACCGCCGCCCCGACATTTACGGCAAGGTCGGCAACTCGGGGGTGAGCGTGGCCACGCTCGACGACATGAAGGCGCTGTACGACGGCTTCGACCTGTGCGACCCGGCGACCTCGGTGAGCATGACCATCAACGGCCCGGCGCCGACCATTCTGGCGATGTTCCTCAACACCGCGATCGACCAGCAGCTCGACAAATTCCGCGCCGACAACGGCCGCGAGCCGACCGACGACGAAGCCGCAAAAATCCGCGCTTGGGTGCTGGAAAACGTGCGCGGCACGGTGCAGGCCGACATCCTTAAGGAAGACCAGGGGCAGAACACCTGCATTTTCTCCACCGAGTTTTCGCTCAAGGTCATGGGCGACATCCAGGAGTATTTCGTTCACCACAAGGTACGCAACTTCTACTCGGTGTCGATTTCCGGCTACCACATCGCCGAGGCCGGGGCCAACCCCATCAGCCAGCTCGCCTTCACCCTGGCCAACGGCTTCACCTTCGTCGAGGCGTATCTGGCGCGCGGCATGCACATCGACGACTTCGCGCCCAACCTGAGCTTCTTTTTCAGCAACGGCATGGACCCGGAGTACAGCGTGCTCGGCCGGGTGGCGCGGCGCATCTGGGCGGTGGCGATGCGCGACAAATACGGCGCCAACGAGCGCAGCCAGAAGCTCAAATACCACGTGCAGACCAGCGGCCGCAGCCTGCACGCGCAGGAAATCCAGTTCAACGACATCCGCACCACGCTGCAGGCGCTGATCGCGATTTACGACAACTGCAACAGCCTGCACACCAACGCCTTCGACGAGGCGATCACCACGCCGACCGAAGACAGCGTGCGCCGCGCGCTGGCGATCCAGCTCATCATCAACCGCGAGTGGGGGCTGGCCAAGTGCGAAAACCCCAACCAGGGCGCGTTCATCATCGACGAGCTCACCGACCTGGTGGAAGAAGCGGTGCTCAAGGAGTTCGAGGCGATCGCCGACCGCGGCGGCGTGCTCGGGGCGATGGAAACCGGCTACCAGCGCAGCAAAATCCAGGAGGAAAGCCTGCAATACGAAATGCTCAAGCACACCGGCGAGCTGCCCATCGTCGGTGTCAACACCTTCCGCAACCCGCATGGCGACCCGGTGCCGGCCAAGCTGGAGCTCGCGCGATCGACCGACGAAGAAAAGGAGTCGCAACTGCGGCGGCTGGCCGCCTTCCACGCCCGCCACGCCGGCGAGGCGCCGGCGATGCTGCAGCGGCTGCAACAGGCTGTGCTGGACAACGGCAATGTGTTCGAGGTGCTGATGGACGCGGTGCGGGTGTGCAGCCTGGGGCAGATCACCAGCGCGCTGTTCGAAGTCGGCGGGCAGTATCGCCGCAGTATGTGAGCCGCGCGGTTCGGCGCGCTGCGCCGGCCGCACCCTGCCACACCGTCCTGCCTTCCCCTATCATCCACCTGCTGCCTGCCGCCCCCGCGGCGGGCTTTTTTGATTTTCCGCCGTCTTGCCGTGTTGTCCTCCCCCGTCCGTTCGCTGCGCGCCGCCGCTTTGATGCTGCTGGCCTCGTTCATCTGGGGCACGGCGTTCGTCGCGCAGACCGCGAGCATCGGCACCGTCGGCGCCCTCACCTACACCGGGCTGCGCTTTCTGCTTGGCGCGGCGGTGGTCGGCGCGTGGCTGGCGCTGCGCGGCATCGCGCTGTTCACGCCGACTGCCGGCCACGCGCCGGCGCGGCTACTGTGGCGGCACGGGGCGATGCTCGGCGCGGTGGTGGCGGTGTCGATTTCGCTGCAGCAGATCGGGCTGGAATCGACGACGGTGGCCAACGCCGGGTTCATCAGCTCGCTGTACGTCATTCTCGTGCCCTTTCTCGGCCTGGCTTTGCGGCACCACGGCCCGCTGGCCCCGGGCCTCTGGGCGGGCAGCCTGCTGGCCGCCGCCGGGATGTATCTGCTGAGCGTGCGCGGCGACTTCCATGTGCGCCACGGCGACTGGCTGGAGCTGGCCGGCGCGCTGTTCATCAGTGTGCAGATTCTGCTGCTGGCCCGCTGGGCGCCGCGGCACGAGCCGCTGCAGCTCGCGCTGGTGCAATTTCTGGTCTGCGGCGTGCTCGCGCTGGCGGCGGGGTTGGCGGTCGAGCCGATCAGCGCCCGCGCGCTGGTCGACGGTCTGCTGCCGATCGCCTACGGCGGCGTGCTGTCGGTGGGCATCGCCTACACCTTGCAGGTGGTGGCGCAGCGCGACGCCAACCCCGCCCACGCCGCGGTGATTTTCAGCATGGAGGGCGTGTTCGCGGCGCTGGCCGCCTGGGTGGTGCTCGGCCAGCGGCTCGATGCGCGGGCCATCGCCGGCTGCGCGCTGGTGTTTGCCGGGCTGGTGCTGTCGCAGCTGCCGCGGCGTGCGCTCACCCGCTGGCTGCTGGCCGCCTGGGGCTGGCGGCGCAGCCGGCGCGCCGCCGCGTCCGACCCGGCATGAGCGCATCCAATCCCTGGGTGAAAGGCGCGCTCGAGCGGCGCACCGGCCAGACGCCGGCACCGCAGCGCCGCGGTGCATCGGCACCGGGCGATGCGGCCGATGCCGACGCCGCAGCAGCGACGGTTCGGCTGTCCAAGCGCATGGCCGCGCTCGGGCTGGCGTCGCGCCGTGAGGCCGACGACTGGATCGGCCGCGGCTGGGTGCTGCTCGACGGCGTTCCCGCCGTACTCGGCAGCAAAGTCCCGGCCGACCTGCCGGCAACGCGCATCAGCGTGCGCAAACCGGCGCAGCAGCAGCAGGCCGCGCGGGTGACGATTCTGTTGCACAAACCCGTTGGCTACGTGAGCGCTCAGGCCGAGCACGGCTACACCCCGGCCGTGGCGCTGATCACGGCCGGCAACCGCTGGGCCGATTGCACCGCGCCGCAGCCCTTCTCGCCGGCGCATCTGCGCCATCTGGCGGTGGCCGGCCGGCTGGACATCGACTCCACCGGGCTGCTGGTGCTCACGCAGGACGGACGCATCGCCCGCCAACTCATCGGCGAAGACAGCGCGGTGGAAAAGGAATACCTGGTGCGCGTTCGGCTGGCAGCGTCTTCGCCCGATCACGCCGCAGCGCAGGACGTGCAGTCGGCCTTGCCCGCGGACAAGCTCTCCCTGCTGCGCCACGGCTTGTGGCTCGACGGTCAGCCGCTCAAGCCGGCGCAGGTGGAATGGGTGAACCCGCAGCAGTTGCGCTTCGTGCTGCGTGAAGGCAAAAAACGCCAAATCCGTCGCATGTGCGAGCTCGTCGGGCTGCGCGTGACCGCGCTCAAACGGGTACGCCTGGGGCGGGTGCGGCTGGGGGCGCTGCCGCCGGGCCGCTGGCGCTATTTGCGCGACGACGAACGGTTTTGACCCAGCGCTGACACAACCCGGTCACCGCCGCGTGGTATCAACGCGGCATGTCCTCCTTGCCCGATGCGGCTGCCCTGCGCGACGCCATCGCCCACTTGCGCGATGCGGCGCTGGCGTTCGAGCAGGCGCACGCCGCGCGCATCGCCACCCTGCCCGCGCAACGGCAAATCAGTGCACGCAATCTGCTGCACTACCTCGCGGTGCGGCAGGCCGATTTGCGTCCGTTGCAACTGCAGTTGGCGCGACTCGGGCTGTCGTCTCTCGGCAGCCTGGAAACGCATGTGCTGGCTGCTCTCGACGCCGTGCTCGACCGCCTGGACGACCTGCTCGGCCAGCCGCACCCGCCACGGGGCGATGCCGCCTGCAGCTTCGCGCAGGGAGCGCAATTGCTGCAACGCAACGCCGCTGCGCTGCTCGGCAGTGCCCGCCCGGGACGCGACGTGCGCATCATGGTCACGCTCGACACCGCCGCCGCCGACGATCCTGGCCTGGTGCCCGACTTGGTCGCCGCCGGAATGGACGTGGCACGAATCAACTGCGCGCACGACGACGCCGCGGTCTGGCAGCGCATGGCCGCGCAGGTGCGCGCAGTCTGCGGCGCGCGGCAACCACCGGCACGCGTGCAAATCGACCTGGCCGGGCCGAAATCGCGCACCGGGGCGCTGCGACCGCAAGGCCAGGTGCTGCACCTGCGGCCGCAGCGCGACGTGCGCGGCCGCACTGTCGAGCCGGCACGGCTGGCCTTGTGGTTCGGTACCGGCCCAGCCCCTACGGCCGCAGGCGCGCAAAGCGTGTTGTCTGCCCGTCGAGTGGTTCCTGCGCTGCCCGCCCGCCTGCCGACATCCACCTGCTTGCGGCTGACCGACACACGCGGCCGGATGCGCCAAGCCAGGCTGCTGACGCGTGAGGGCGATTTGCTGCTTTTCACCTTCGAGCGTGCGGCGTATCTGGAGCAAGGCCAGACTTTTTCCCTGCTCGCCGACGGCGGTTTGCTGTGCAGCGGCGTCCTTCAGGACGTCGCCGAGGTGCCGGGGGTGATACGGCTGCAGGTGGGCGACCCGCTGCTGCTCACGCGCGACCCCCAGCCCGGCCACTGCGGAGTGCGCGACGCGCAGGGGCGGTTCGTCCAGCCGCCGCAGGTGCAGTGCACGTTGGACGCCGCATTCACCGCGGCGCAGCCGGGGCAGGCGGTGTGGCTCGACGACGGCCGCATCGGCGCCGTCATCGAACGCTGCAGCACCGACGCGCTGCAACTGCGCATCACCCACGCCGCGCCGCAGGGCAGCACGCTCAAGGCGGAAAAAGGCATCAACTTTCCCGATACCGTGTTTCACACCCCGGCGCTGACCGACAAAGACGCCGCTGATCTGCAGGCGATGGCGGCGCACGCCGATCTGGTCGCGCTGTCTTTTTTGCGCAGCGTGCACGACGTGGCGGCGCTGCGCCGGCAACTGGCCGCGCTCGGCCGCGGCAACGCCGGCATCGTGCTCAAAATCGAAAACCGCCAGGCGTTCGCCAGCCTGCCGGCGATTTTGTTCGACGCGCTCGCGCACCCCGCAGTGGGGGTGATGATCGCGCGCGGCGATTTGGCGGTGGAACTCGGCTACGAACGGCTGTCCGAAGCGCAAGAGGAAATTTTGTGGCTGTGCGAAGCGGCGCATCTGCCGGTGATCTGGGCCACGCAAATCCTCGACACCATGGCGCGCAGCGGCCTGCCCTCGCGCCCGGAGGTGACCGACGCGGCGATGAGCATCCGTGCCGAATGTGCCATGCTCAACAAGGGGCCGCACATCGTCGAGGCCACGCGGTTTTTGTCTGGCGTGCTCGGCCGCATGGAAGGCCATTACGCCAAGCGCATGGCGCTGCGCCGGCCGCTGTCGATCGCCGGGCTGGATCTGCCAGACATGTCGCCGAACTCATCGCGCGAAACCTAGTCTGACCGCCACGGTGGCCAGCGCGCGTTGCGCCAACGGGCGTCAACGCATTTCGCTTGCCGATTTCATTTTGTTGCAACGCAACAGGGATTGGATTGACTTTCCTCAACGACAAGCCGCCAAATCAGTGAGCGCTTATAGAGGGTTTTCCTAATGCCCAAGCGCTGCGGCGCAGGGAACAATGCGCCATCTTTCGTGGAGCTTTTCTATGGATTCGAAACGTCGCACATGGTTGATTGCAACGGGCTGCGCCGGTTGCGTGGCTGCCGGAGGTGCGGCGATCCCGTTTGTCGATTCGATGGCGCCGTCGGCCAAGGCGCGCGCCGAGGGCGGCCCGGTGGACGTGGACATCAGTTCGCTGCGGCCAACGGAAAAAATGACCGTGCTGTGGCGCGGGCAGCCCGTATGGATTCTGCACCGCACCCCGGCGATGCTCGAATCGCTCAACGTCACCCAGTCGCTGGTGGCCGACCCGGATTCCAAGCGCACTGCCTTCCCCACCCCGGTGTGGGCGCAGACGCAGTGGCGATCGATCAAAAAAGAGTATCTGGTGGTCGTGGGCATCTGTACCCATCTGGGCTGCTCGCCGGTGGACCGCTTCACCCCGGGGCCGCAGCCTTCTCTGCCTTCCGACTGGGACGGTGGCTTTCTCTGCCCGTGCCACGGTTCGATGTTCGACCTGGCCGGCCGGGTGTTCAAAAACATGCCCGCGCCCGACAACCTGGTCGTGCCACCGTATATGTATTTGACCGCGACCAAACTGCGCATCGGCGAACACGAGCAGGCTTGACGCGGTCGGATCGTGGCGGATTCTGCCGCCGGCGGCCGCATGTCCAACAACACCCACAGGAGACATCTCAATGGCAGATCAAACGCTGCATGGCGCGCACGCCACGCCCGAGCACGGCGGGCTGCGCGGCTGGATCGACAAGCGCTTTCCGTTCTCCTCGCTGTGGAGCGCGCACCTGACCGAGTACTACGCGCCGAAAAACCTCAATTTTTGGTATTACTTCGGTTCGCTGTCGATCGTCGTGCTGGCCATCCAGATCATCAGCGGCATTTTCCTGGTGATGAACTACAAGCCCGACGCCGCGCTGGCGTTCGGCTCGGTCGAGTACATCATGCGCGACGTCAACTGGGGCTGGCTGATCCGCTACATCCACTCCACCGGCGCGTCGGCGTTTTTCATCGTCATTTATTTGCACATGTTCCGCGGGCTGATCTACGGTTCGTACCGCACCCCGCGTGAACTCATTTGGATTTTCGGCTGCCTGATTTTTCTCTGCCTGATGGCCGAGGCGTTTTTCGGCTATCTGCTGCCCTGGGGGCAGATGTCGTTCTGGGGCGCGCAGGTCATCGTCAACCTGTTTTCCGCCATTCCGCTCATCGGCCCCGATCTGGCGGTGTGGATCCGTGGTGATTACGTAGTCAGCGACGTGACGCTGAACCGCTTTTTCGCCTTCCACGTCATCGCCATTCCGCTGCTGCTCATCGGCCTGGTCGGCTCGCACATCATCGCGCTGCACCAGGTCGGCTCGAACAACCCGGACGGCATCGAGATCAAGGACAACAAGGATGGCCGCGGCATCCCGCGCGATGGCGTAGCGTTCCACCCCTACTACACCGTGCACGACTTGTTCGGTCTGTCGGTGTTCCTGATGATTTTCTGTGCCGTGGTGTTCTTCGCCCCGCAGTTCGGCGGCTACTTCCTCGAACACAACAACTTCATCCCGGCCAACCCACTCAAGACCCCGCCACACATCGCGCCGGTGTGGTACTTCACGCCGTTCTATTCCATCCTGCGCGCCACCACGAGCAACACCGTGCACATCTGGATGGGCGTGCTCGTCGTCGCCACGCTGTATGCGCTGTGGCGTCACCGCGGCAAGCCGGCGCGCGCCGCCGCGTTCGCCCTGGGCGGTGCGCTGTTGTTCTGGGCGCTGGCCACCATCGACGCCAAATTCTGGGGCGTGGTCAGCATGGGCGGCGCGGTGTTGATCTTTTTCTTCCTGCCCTGGCTGGATCGTTCGCCGGTGAAGTCGATCCGCTACCGCCCCGGCTGGCACCGCGCCATCTACGTGCTGTTCGCCCTCAACTTCATGGTTCTAGGGTATTTCGGCATCCAGCCGCCGTCGCCGCTGGCCTACGCCGTGGCGCTGACTTGTACCCTGCTGTATTTCAGCTTCTTTTTCCTCATGCCGTGGTGGAGCCGCCTGGGAGAATTCAAACCCGTGCCGCAACGTCTCGTTTACAAAGCGCATTGAGCCAGCCGACATGAAAACCATTCTCCGCCGAATCGGCCTGGGGCTGCTGCTGGGCGCGGTGCTGCACACCGCAGCCCACGCCGCCTCGGAAGAAAAAGAAATCCCGCTCGATCACGCCCCTTACCGGGTGAACAATTTGCTGGCGCTGCAAAACGGAGCTCGGCTGTTCGTCAATTACTGCCTGGGCTGTCATTCGGCCAAATACATGCGCTACGAAAGTCTGCGCGGCATTGGCCTGAGCGACGACCAGATCGCGCACAACTTGATGTTCGGTGACGCCAAAATCGGCGACACCATGCGCGTGGCGATGACCCCGGCGCAGGCCGAAAAATGGTTCGGCACCGAGCCGCCCGATTTGTCGATCATCACCAAGGCGCTGGCCTCGCACCGCGGCAGCGGCGCCGACTTTCTCTACACCTATTTGCGCACGTTCTACCGCGACGACACCCGCCCGACCGGCTGGAACAATCTGGCCTTCCCCGGGGTGAACATGCCCAATCCGCTGTGGATGCTGCAGGGTCAGCGCGCGGCCAATTTCGCCGTCGGCCCCGACCCGTCAGACCCTTCGGTGCAGCTCAAGACCTTCATCGGCTATACCCAGCTCACGCCGGGAACGCAATCGCCGACCGAGTATGATTCGACTGTTGCCGACCTCGTCGCCTACATGCAGTGGATGGCCGAGCCCGACCAGCTCCTGCGCAAGCGTCTAGGCGTCATCGTGCTCATTTTCCTGGGATTTTTCACTTTTCTCACCTGGAAATTGAAATCCGAATACTGGAAAGATGTGACGTAACACCGGCCCGTCGCCCGCCCCCATGGGCGATGCCCGTTCGAACCGAACCGCCGGGGTGGCCATGCCACCCCGTTCTGTCTTTCAGGAGTCTGCATTCATGATGGTGCTCTATTCCGGCACGACCTGCCCGTTCTCGCAACGCTGCCGTTTCGTGCTGTTCGAAAAAGGCATGGATTTCGAAATCCGTGACGTCGACCTGTTCAACAAACCCGAAGACGTCAGTGTCATGAACCCCTACGGCCAAGTGCCCATCCTGGTCGAACGCGACCTGATCCTGTACGAATCGAACATCATCAACGAATACATCGACGAGCGCTTCCCGCACCCGCAACTCATGCCGGGCGACCCGGTAGCGCGCGCCCGGGTACGGCTGTTCCTGTTCAACTTCGAAAAAGAATTGTTCGTCCACGTCAGCACGCTCGAATCGCGCGCGACCAAGTCCAACGAAAAAGCGCTGGAAAAAGCCCGCGCCGCCATCCGCGACCGCCTGACCCAGCTCGCCCCGGTGTTCCTCAAAAACAAATACATGCTCGGCGAGGATTTTTCCATGCTCGACGTGGCCATCGCCCCGCTGCTGTGGCGCTTGGACCATTACGGTATCGACCTCCCCAAATCCACCGCACCGCTGCTCAAATATGCCGAGCGGATTTTCCAGCGCCCGGCGTATATCGAGGCGTTGACCCCCTCCGAAAAAATCATGCGTAAGTGACCATCCAACCATGGCGGACGACGACCTGCCGGAAATCGGCTCGACCAAGCCGTATCTCATCCGCGCGCTCTACGAGTGGTGCACGGACAATGGCTTGACCCCTTACATCGCCGTGCGTGTCGGCCCCGGCGCGCGCGTGCCGATGGAATTCGTCAAGCACGGTGAAATCGTGCTCAACATCAGCTTCGACGCCACCAGCGGACTGCAGATCGGCAACGACGACATCCGTTTCAAAGCGCGTTTCGGCGGCATCGCCCGCGACATCCTCGTGCCCATCGGCCAGGTTGCCGCGATCTACGCACGGGAAAACAGCCAGGGCATGGCGTTCCCCGTGGAAACCGGCGCAGACGAGGCCACGGACGACGCCGCGACCGACGCCCCGGTTGCCAGCGCCCCGGCGGCTGGGCAGCCGGCCAGCGCAGCGCCCACCCGTCTACGCCCGGTACAATCGCAGCACACCGAAACCGGTGCGTCCGGTGTATCCCCGCACGAGCCGCACCCAGACGAGCCGCCCCCGCCCCCCCGCCCGGGCGGGGCCCGTCTGACCCGTGTGAAGTAAACATACCCCAGCGCAGTTCCACTGCCTTCGCCGACTTAGCTCAGCTGGTAGAGCAACCGCCTTGTAAGCGGTAGGTCATCCGTTCGATTCGGATAGTCGGCACCAA
>Ga0078972_1001344_pt1 | contig 93054 bp, 81 predicted proteins | sample YelNatPaOPGAMG01_FD_67568 | JGI IMG/M metagenome (GOLD analysis project Ga0078972, IMG submission 67568) | Hot spring thermophilic microbial communities from Obsidian Pool, Yellowstone National Park, USA - OP-RAMG-01 (SPADES assembly) (version 2) | ecosystem: Environmental > Aquatic > Thermal... | reverse complement strand
ATTTAACCTTAATTCTCTAGCTGCCTGAACTGCCGTTAATTCGTTAGCAAAACAGTGCAAAATCTTCTTAATCTTAAAAGTCGATAATTTACTGTATTTCATAGGTCTTTTACTACATTGTAGCAAAATTTCCTATGCAAGACCCAACCCCAAAATTAACCCAAGGAGACCCCTTGTATGCAACATAACCACAAAATTAAATACTTCCTCTATGCCCGAAAGTCCAGCGAAGCCGAAGACCGCCAAGTAGCCTCGATTGATGCCCAGTTGGACGAACTTCGAAAGCTAGCGAAAGGATTAAACCTTTTTGTGATCGAAGAACTAACTGAAGCAAAATCCGCCAAAGCTCCTGGGCGGCCGGTATTTAATTCCATGCTTGAACGGCTAACCAACGGCGAAGCGGATGGTATTATTTGCTGGAAGATAGACCGCTTGACCAGAAATCCCATCGACACCGGGCAGATTAGCTGGATGTTGCAAGAAGAAATAATAAAGCACATTCGAACTTACGAAAGAAGTTATTTGCCGACCGACAATGTTCTGTTGATGAGCGTAGAAACAGGCATGGCCAATCAATTCGTCCGGGATCTCTCGGTTAATGTCAAACGAGGATTCCGCAAGCGAGTAGCTGACGGTTGGATCACGGGTGTGGCGCCAGCCGGCTACCTAAACGTTTACGATCAAGACAAACGCATGAACATTGTTGCTAAAGACCCCGAACGATTCCCGCTCGTTCGGAAGATGTGGGAGCTAGCATTAGACGGTAAAAAGGTAGATGAAATTCTTGATATCGTAAACAACCAATGGGGATACAAAACAGTAAAGCGACCGAATGAAGGCGGCCGGGCGATGTCGCGAAGTGGCCTATACAAAATTCTTCATAGCCCATTTTATTACGGCGAATTTGAGTATCCGAGCGGTAGCGGCAACTGGGTTAAAGGTGCGCATGAACCCATGATCACGAAATTAGAATTTGATAAGGTTGGCTTCCTCCTGGGCGGCCGTGAAGGGCGACCAATTCCGCAAACGAGAGAATTTGCCTTCAGCTGTATCATGAGATGTGGCGAATGTCACTCGACCATAACTGCTGAAGAAAAAAACCAAGTTATCTGCCCCAATAAAGACTGCAAATTCAAATTCGCTTACGAAAGAAAATCAGAATGCCCGAAATGCGGCCTGCTGTTGTCGAAAATGAAAAACGCCACCTTCTTGCATTATGTCTATTATCACTGCAGTAAAGGAAAAAACAAAAGCTGTACTCAAAAATGCGTTGAAGTCGGTAAGCTCCATGAGCAAATAATTGATTATCTCAAAAGCATCCAAATTACTAAAAAGTATGTAGATTGCGCCCAGAAACATCTGGTTAAAGAAAATGCCAAAACCACGATCACCGAACAGGCTATCCGTGACAGCCAACAGCAAGCCTATAACGCAGTAGAAAAGAAGCTCGATGGTTTGTATGAAATGCGCGCCAACCGCGAGATTGATGAGCAAGAATTTAAGCAACTAAAAACTAAGTATGATGATGAAAAGAAAAAGTTGCTCGGCCTGCTGGGCGACTCTGCGATACATCAAGGCAAGCGACTAAAGTCAGCTGATGAGTTCTTTGATTTTTGCCATACAGCTGTAGTCTTATTTGAAGAAGCGATCGAAAAAAATAATTTGGAAGCCCAAAGAGAGCTAATCCTTAAGCTCGGTTCGAACCTAACGGTTTTGGACAAAAAGCTCAATGTTGACGCACCAGAACCATTTACCATGATCCAAAAAGCAATGGTTGCTATCCCGTCCGCGGCTGGAACTATCGAACCTAAGGTTTATGCGATGGATAAAAGAAAAAACACCAACTATGACGTTGATGTTTTATCTTGGCTCGGGAGGTGGGATTCGAACCCACGACCCATCGGTTAACAGCCGATTGCTCTACCGCTGAGCTACTCCCGAACGATATGCCATATTCACTTGTCTATGATAGTTTACCAAAAACAAGCGAAAGTGACAAGGGCATAGGGTAATATGTACACACATATGGCGATTTTAGGGATATAGGCCTAAAGTTGCCTATACCCCTTATAAACGGCTAACACGCTGATTTTTACGTGTTAGCCGTTCTTTTGAGGGACACAAGGGGCATCCTTGCTCAGAGCAAGGATGCCCCTTGTGTATACCACAAACCTTACCTCACCACCAAATTATTGCCATTCTCGGTATCTACGCACTACGGGATCATATCCTGGGGAAAATCATATTTGTTTGCCGTATCGCACAGGACTATCCCGTTGCCGTCAAAGGCCAATTCCCATCCTTTGTCCGTCTTGGCCGCGAACCACAATCCCCCGCCCATCTCGTCCGCGAACCGCACCGACCCTTTGGCGAACTTGCCGGTATCCGTCCCAACATCGATCGTGACAGCGTCAGCAGGCTTGTTATACTTCCGGCCTATCAGCTCGGCGACCACCTCCCCTGTCGGCTTGACAGCGGTCTTTCCTTGACTGTAATAATACACGGCTCCGGCCGCAGCGAGGACGACCATGACCGCTGGCAAAATATATTTTTTTCATATCATTCACGATATTAATGCTTAACCACATACAATATTACAATAACCGGCGAAAATGGTAACCATTGAATCTGATATTAAAATGGTGTATAATGATATAAAAGCGACAGAACGTAAGAGAAAGAAACAAAAAATAATGTTTTTCCTCCCTTTTGAGCTACAACCGGACGGCCGCGGGAGAAAGGCCAAAAGCCGCGGCTTTACGCTTATAGAGATTTTGGTCGTCATCGCCATTGTCGGCCTGCTTTCTAGCATCGTGCTGGTGGCTTTGAATTATACTCGGGAGAATGCCAGGATGAAAGCGTCCCTTTCTTTTGCCGCACAGATCAACCGCGTGGCCGGGGACCAGGCCGTAGGAAACTGGCCGCTGAACGAAGGTTCCGGGACCGTGGCAGACGACGGGTCGGGCAGCAAGAATAACGGCACAGTGCTCAATGGGGCGGTCTGGTCAACGGACACCCCGGCGGAAGCCGGCTATTCGCTTTATTTGGACGGAGTAAACGACTATATCCAAGTCACGGATACGGCTGAGCTGAAGTATAAAGGCGGAGACCTGACCCTGGCCGTCTGGATAAAGCCAGCCGCGACCGAGACCACCAATGGCTATGTTATCTCCAAAGCCTGGAACAACTTGGGGCAATACAACTATCAACTGCTCTATTATACTGACGGAAGGATAAACTTCCACCTTTTAGGGGCCACTGCTTACAGCCTTACCACTTCCATAAGGATACCGAAAGACAAATGGACATTCGTAGCCGCGACCGTGGATTCCTTCAAGAACGTTACTATATATATAGACGGAAAGATCCGAGCTACCGGCGTACATAACATCACCTCGTGGACCCCGACCGCCGTGGCGGATTCTAATCGGCCCCTTGCCATAGGCACGCTGTATCCGTACGGCTCGGGCTGAGCAGGCAATACCGCCTACTCGTTCAACGGCTACATAGATGACCCGCGAATATTCGCAAAAATTTTAGCTGCAGAACAGATCCAAAGACTTTACGCTGAAGGTCTGAAACAACATCACATCGCGATAGATAGGTAAAGACAGGATACCTATTGATGAATAAAGCGCGCAAAAATCAGTGCGCTTTTTCGTCATAGAAATAATGTAATCATTTTCGGTAATCTAAAAAAGTCTAATAATATGCCTATTAAGACCAAGCGGATATACGAAAAACCCGAAAAGTCAGATGGCGCGCGCGTTCTTATTGACCGGTTATGGCCGCGCGGGCTGACCAAAGAAAAAGCTAAAATAGATTTGTGGCTAAGGGATATAGCGCCCAGCAGCGGGCTGCGGAAATGGTTCGGTCACGACCCGGCCAAATGGCCGGAGTTCGAGGAACGCTATATCAAGGAGCTTAAAAACAATAAGGAAATAACGGATATACTGAAAAAGAGAGCAAAAAAAGAGACCCTCACCCTGGTTTACGGGGCAAAGGACCAAGAACGCAACGACGCAGTAGTCCTAAAAAATTTTTTGAATAAAACGCCTTAGCGCATTAAAAATCTGGGAAGGCTTTAGCCTTCCCAGATTTTTAATGCTGTCTATAATCAATAATTCACGAACCGCTTGACCGTGGCTTTGGCGCGCAGGTCGCTAAGCAGCTGGCTGGCACCGTCCGAAAGTTTCTGTTGTTTAAGTTCATCCTTTATCTGCGCTTTGGTCGCGTCTTCCTGCCCTTCGGGCAAGGTAATTTTATTGTCAGTGATGTATTGCTGAACTTCGTCGTCCGTGACATTCACCTTATCCCCTAAAAGCTTCTCTATCTGCTTCTGGATAAGAATCTGTCCTTCCAGGTCAGCTCGGGTCATATTCTGCGCGGACAGGGCGTCATCTAAAGTATACCCGTTGGTGCTAAACTGATCCTCGTATTTTTTTATCTCTTGATTGACTTCGTCCTGGCTAACCGTGACGCCTTTGGCCTTGACCTCGTCGGCAATGAGCTTTTTGTTGACCAGCATATCCAAAGTACTGGCGCCGCCCTGCTTTTCCATCTCTTTGATGACGGACAACCGGCTGATGGGGTGGCCGTTGACCGTGGCAGCCACGAACACGCTCTTATAGCGATAAGCCAGTCCCGCCAATACCAACAATACTACCAGAACGATCGCGGGGATATAGAATGACTTGGATCTTAGGAATTTTTTTACGCCTACCATTTTACCCGTCTTTGGCGATTCCGCCTGGGCGGGAGTGTTCACTGGAGCTTGATTTTCCGCTTGCTTTTGTGGTTCCATATGTTGATGATAATGATGTTTCGTACCCTTCATTAAAATTACCATAAAATCGGCTAACGGACAAATGTGATATAATAAACTTGAAAAATCGGGCCCAAAAACGGCTAAAATGAAACTAAACCTAAAATTTGACCCTGAACATCCGTTTAACAACGCCGGTTTTTGGATTATCCTGATCTTGATGCTAATATGTTCGGGTTTAATCTTCATAAAGGCGGAAAAAGCCGGGTATGAAAAGACATCGCTAGTAAAGACCTTGGGACAGGCGCAGATTAACAAAGAAACAGCCACCCCTCCCCCACCCGCGCTGGACAAGGAAGCTTATGACCAAAAGCTGATGGAGATAGCAAACCTTCCCGCCGTATCATCAACCACCCCCTCTTCCACAACATCTTCCCTCTGGCCGGTTAAGGCCGCTTACCCTGAATATGGGGCTTTGCTCCCTTTTAACCGCATCGTGGCATACTATGGCAATCTCTATTCCAAAAATATGGGAGTGCTCGGGGAATACCCCGAAGACGAGATGCTCGCCAGACTGGAAACAGAAGTAAAAAAATGGGAAGAAGCAGACCCCAATACGCCGGTCGTCCCCGCTCTGCATTATATTGCGGTCGTGGCCCAGGCCGGACCGGGACGCGACGGCAAGTATCGCGCGCGCATGCCGGACGAAGAAATAGACAAAGTGCTCGCGATGGCGAAAAAGGTTGATGCACTGGTGTTTTTGGATATCCAGGTCGGATTGAGCGATGTGCGCTTTGAGATCCCAATTCTGGAAAAATATCTCAGACTGCCGAACGTGCACTTAGGAATTGACCCGGAATTTTCCATGAAGAGTGGAGACCGCCCGGGAACGGTCATCGGGACGTTGGATGCTGATGATATAAATTTCGCGGCTGAATACTTGGCAAAGATAGTAAACGATAACCGCCTTACCCCAAAGATATTGGTCATCCACCGCTTCACCCAAGCGATGGTGACGAATTATAAAGATATCAAACCGTTACCCGAGGTTCAGGTAGTGATGGATATGGACGGGTTCGGTGGCCAGGCCAGCAAGCTTAACACTTACGAGCAATACATCCGCAAACAGCCCGTGCAGTTCACGGGCTTCAAGCTGTTCTACAAGAACGACAACGCGAACGGGCATACGATGTTCGCGCCCGCGGCCCTGCTCAAGCTTTCCCCCATCCCCGTGTATATTCAATACCAATAAACGGTTCACTCATTTTATCTATATGTGCGGAGCATTCTCAATTTTGCATCCGTTCAAGGAGGTCGGCAGGCGCTTTAACGCAGGGTATAACGATATTTACGAATTTCCCCGCTATAACGTCCGGCCGGCCCAGAATTTGCCCATCGTGATCAGCGACGGGAAACAGAACGAGCTCGTGCCGGCTACCTGGGGCCTGTCCCCGGCCTGGGCCAAGGGAAAATTAATATTTAACACGAGAGACGAAAGCGTGGCGACTAAGACTTATTTTGAGCGCCTGTTTTCCGGTTCGCGCTGCCTGGTTCCAGCCGATGGCTTTTACGAATGGCTTTCTAAAGACGGCAAGAAATTTCCTTTTCGATTCGTCTTAAAAACCCGCGATATTTTTGGTTTCGCAGGGATATTTGAGCCGGAAAGAAACGGCAAACAAATGCGGTTTTCCATCATCACGACCAAGCCAAACGAATTGGTAAAAAACATCCACGACCGGATGCCCGTGATAATTCCGCGTGAGATGGAAGGATATTACGTTGATCCCCATACTCCATCGCAAAAACTTTTCCATTTCCTCAAACCCTATCCCGCCGGCCTGATGGAAGCCTATCCGGTCTCCACACTCGTCAATTCCGCCAAAAATGATTCGCCGGATATCATTAAGCCAATATGAAAACACTCCCTTAATAACTTGAGGAAGTGTTATAGTCGCTATGGTTATTTTTTCTTGCCCTTTGCGAAATTTATCAGCCTCCTGCGGTTACTGACTACCCCGAACGCCGCTGTCAGGATTCCGCCGAATGCCAAAGCGTTATTGTTTGCCCCGGTAACTGGCGCAATCATTTTTTTTGGTACCACGGGCACTGCCACCTTCGGCAAGACAGCGACCTTTTTTTCCTTCTCTTTCACCTCCTCTTTCACCATCTGCACTTCCTTCACTACCACCGGCTCTTTCACCACGACTGGCTCTTGAACGACGGTCGGAACCTGGACTATGGTGGTCTGCGTTACCGGAGCCTGGACCGCTGGGATCGAGATCACGGAAGCCGGAGCGGGGTTCACGATGACAGGCGCGGGAACAGGCTGGGGAAAAATATTGATCGGGGGGTCGTTTTCACGGCAGTAATTATAGCCCGAATCTTCTCCGGGGCCAGATTGACGGTAATTACCATATCCACAGCCGCGTCCATATCCACTGTCACTAAACCCTTCGCGATAACGATCGTTATAATAGTTTCCGCTATCATCGGTCTGTCCACGATAACGCTCTTGAGGATAGGATCCATTATAGTAATAAGTTTCGTCGCCAAAACGTCCCGGACCGTTTGTGTACGGTTCATCATAAAAAGCTACCGCTTCAGCTATGCCTGGAACCGCAATTAACAAAGCCGTTCCCGCCAGCAATGCAAGCCCGGATCCAAAGGCGCCTTGAGGAACGGCAAAGAGACATTGTCGATGTGTCATAGATGTTACGCCCATACCGCTGTCCGACCAGCCAAAAACCGGACAGCAAGATTAGCGCGAGCAGGTTTAATTCTAAAGTACCCAGCAACCTTCAGCGACGGCACGCTAAACTCCTACTTATTTGGCTGTACACTATAAACAAACAAAAAAACAGGCTTACGCAGCCTGTTTAAAAAATTATTGTCTAATACCCTACAGATACGCGTACAGGAATAACGGAATGCTTATTATGGAGATGGCAGTGCTGACCAAAATGACATTAGCCACGAACGACTCGTCCAATTTATATTTTTCCGCGATGACAAAAGCCGTGGCCGCGGCCGGCATGCCTGAGACCAGCACGGATATAGCTTCGCTCTGGTCCCAAAATCCCAAAAGGCGCAGTGCCACCAGCATAAACAGCGGGAACATCAGCAGCTTGACCGCGGAAACCAGCAGGGTCAGGTTCAAATGGAATCGCAGGAACTTTCCGTGCAAAAATCCACCCAAAGCAAACAGGGCAATAGGCGACGCGGTCTGAGCCAACATAGCCAGGGGTTTTTGGATAATTTCCAAGGAATTCGTCCTTAGGTCGAACAGGCTTAACAATAATCCCACGGCTAGAGAAATAATAAGAGGATTCCTGATAAAATCCTTCAAGTAAGTCTTAAATTTCCTGGATCGCACTACCAGGAATTCCACGGCCAAGACGGACAACACCAGGCCGATGACCAACTGGATGGTGGCCACGCCAACCACACCGCTGAAATTGCTCTCGCCCAGCGCCTCGCCCAAAATGGGGAACCCCATATAGACCGTATTGCCGACCAGGGCGGTCAGGAAAATGCCGGCCTTGATGCTGCGCTTGAGCGGGAACAGCGACAAGCAAAACAGCAGCAAAGCGGAGAACAGGATCATCACCAGGACGTTCGTAAAAAGCAGCTTGAGCATCTCCCCGTCCCACCACTCCAGCTGCCAAAAGCTTAGGAAAATCAGTGAGGGAAGCGCGACATAATAGACGAACCCGTTCAACACGTGGACCCAGGACTTTTCCACGATATTATACCGCCGCAGCAAAAACCCGGCCATAATGACCAAGAAGATGGGCAGGACGATTTTCAGGATCTCCATCATTTTTGTTTCTGTTCCATTCGATCGTAAACGCTACATTATAATTATATCATACTTTCTGCCAGAAATAACTTGTTTGCAAATAAAGCACGCAAAACCATCCCCTCGCTTTGGCCGAAGCAGAAGGGGTAGTCTACGCTATTAAAATCAATAATAATATCCGCTGAAGATGCCGTACGGATAGTATCCGCCAAAGACATAGAACGGGTAGTAACCGCCGAAAGCATAATACGGATAGTAGCCCCCGAAAGCACGGTAAGGATAATACCCGCCGAATGCGCGGTACGGATAGTATCTGCCAAAGCCGTAACCGTAGCGGTAAGCTTTCGCTTTAGAAATGGCAAAGAAACCCGCCAAAGCCGTAACCAAAAACACCAGCATCAACGCGGTAACGAGCTTTACTGTTTTTGACATATCGATAGCACCCCCTTTTTGCTATCGCCCCAGAAGGACGAATTAATTGCGAAATGACTGACTATTCTTAAGCCGACCGTGATTCAGTCATTGATTGATCTGTTTTTTGCCGATTAATAATATCCTTCCCATCCTCCATGTCCGCCGTAACCCCCAAGCTTTAATGGACAAAGCAGAGATTATGCCAACCAAAATATTAGCAAAAGCTATCAAGGTAAAAGTGGTAAAAGACTTTACCAACTTAGCTATATAATACTTTTTTCCAGACCAGATAAGCCAAAATAAATCCTTAAACCCATATCTACTTAATACGACGACCGGCATGCGCCCATTCTTTATTGGATCTTTCGCGTAAGATTATTTTTTTAAGTTCCGGTTGAACTGAGGATTTATAAATATGGAAATGATGCCTATAACCAAAAAGAGCCATTTAAGGCTCTTTGTTGGCGTATCATCAGTAGAACCCGTAAGGATTGAACAGGCCGGAAAGTACTATCCATTGGCTGATCGGATTGTAGAATAAGCCGCCGTAACCAGGATAATAATAACGCCCTAGTCCATAGCCATAACCGCCGTAACCGTAACCATAAGGATAATAGGCTTTCGCCGATGTGGCTGATAATGCCGCAACGCCAGCCACCACGGTCACCAACACTGCCAGCGCGACGGCTGCTTTCTTGAATCTCGCCATATGTTTTCACCTCCTTGTGCGTGCATGCGGGAATATCACCTCTGTCGAAAGGGGGTAACCCCAGATTTATCATATTTTTATTACCATCATTGGGATGGTTGCTGCTGTTGCTGCGGCGGCTGTTGTTGCTGCAGCGGATGCTGCTGATTCAGGATCTCATTCAAGTGGTTATTTAACATCTGCTGGAATTGCTGACGATACTGGTCCGCCTGCTGTTGGGTGATCTTTCCCTCCTGAACCCGCTTGCTTAAGTCCGAATTGACGTCAGCCATCACTCGGTCCTTGAATTCTTGCTGACTAATGTTCTGCTGCTGCAATATCTGCCCCAACGTCTTGCCGGAATTCAATTCATTCTGCAGGTTCTGCGGGGTCATGTTCAACACTTCGGCAAGCTGCTTCAACATCGTTTCCTGCTGATTATCCATATTTGCCTGAGTTAGCTTATTAGATAGTCGCGCTGAATGGGCTTTCACTGCTGGAACGGTCATTGCCGAAAAGGCAACTATTGTTGCCGCGCCCAAAGCGTAAAGAAAAGGTCTTTTCATATAACACCTCCTTGCGGTAGTTTAATTGTCCTGCCGACCTTTCATATATATTATTACGACCCAAATAAATCATAATGTCGCCGCCTGGCAAGCATTCGGTAAGACTTCCTGGATTATCTTGACTTAGGCTAGGACATGCGGATCACTTTTTGCCGCCTCTCTTGGGCCGCAGCGGGACCTTGCCACCCGCGCGCCTGGCTTCGGAAAGCCCGATAGCAACGGCCTGTTTGCGACTTTTGGCGTGCTTCAATTGGCCATGTTTGTATTCACGCATTACCTTACCGATTTTTTCCTGCGTTTTTTTCCCGTATTTTGCCATATTAATACCGATTAAGATTTTAATCCCGCGCTGTTTTGGCCACAAGATAAAATATATGACGGCGCAGATAAATTTTCTCGTCGTCAATAACGTTGCCGCGAAAGTCTATCTCCTTTCGTAGGTTTCCGGCAATCTATAGATATCTCTCGGAACGCCTTCATTGACCTTTAACCCCAACTCCGTGGCTTTTTTAAAAGTGATGGGGTAATCATGGGTATATTTGCCCAAAACCAACTCCTCGGATATCGCCTCGATCTCTTTTCCCGCATAGCCCTTCAAACGAAGCAGATCCGCCAAGATCTCCTTGACCTGGCTTAAGGCTTTTTCCGCGGTGTCCGACAGCACCAAAGCAATGTCACTCACGCGGTCCGGATCTTTCCGACTTACTGCTTGACTAATGGATATGGCGGAAGCGCCGAAGATCTGCGGATCCACCCGGCCGAGCAGGGCCTGCCTGTCCATCACTATCTCGTCTGCGGCCAAGGCGATAAGAGTGCCGCCGGAAAACGAAAAATAAGGAACAAAGGCCGTAACCTTGCCCTTGTGAGCCGCCAGTGCCGAAGCAATCTGCTGCGACGCGACCACCATCCCTCCCGTGGTATGCAGTATTATATCAATCGGTTTCTCTGGAGGCGCGTCGCGGATCATCCCCAGTATCCTCTGCGCGTCGCGAATACTAATATAATTAGGCGCCAGCATCCCCAAGAACATAGAAGGACGTTGAGGGTGGACGAGAGGGATGACCAGGCTGCCGCGCTTATCCTGCATTGAACGGATAATGCCCCATTTCCGCCACTGGCGGAACAACTCGCCCAAATAAGAAGCCAGGAGCGGTAAGAACAACAGGATGATAATAATATCTAGGATGCTCGGGTCCATAAGCATAAGTCCTTTCTTTTCCTTAGACGGGCAATGACCCTTCCCCTATCCAAGCGGATTTTGACAGGGCAACGGGAAGTTTACGTCATTACAATCATACTCCGGCAAAAGATCTCCCTTATTATCCAATATACTAGCTAGGCCGCGTCAGTTCCGCTCGCGGCATTGCGCAAATGCATGAGACCACAAAAAGTCGGCGACTTCTACAAGGAATGTCTCAAGATCCTCAACCAAAGCCATATCCCTTTCTTGGTCGGCGGGACCTTCGCGGTCAACGTTTATTTGGGACTGAACCGGCTCACTAAAGACCTAGATATTTTCTGCCGCGCCGGGGATTATCCGAAAATCCTGAAAATATTTTCCGGCCACGGATATAAGACAACGGTACCGGACGAACGGTGGCTAGCGAAAGTCTCCAAAGGGCAATTTTATCTGGACATAATCTTCGGCTCGGCCAATGCCGCAGTGGCCATGACGGACGTTTGGCTCAGGAGTTCACAGACCGCCAAGATCTTCGGCTTGCCCGTCCGGCTCCTTCCGCCAACAGAGTTGTTCTGGTCCAAGGCTTTCATCCAGGACCGGAACCGTTATGATGGCAATGACATCGCCCACCTCATCCTTATCAAACATAAGGATATTGACTGGCGCAAGCTGCTTTCCTATATGGACCAGTTTTGGGAAGTCCTGCTTGTCCATATCTTGACTTTCCGTTTCATTTATCCTTCCGAACGTGAACTAATCCCGCGCTGGCTGATGAATGAACTGATAGGGCGTTTGCAGGACCAGTTCAAGGTTCCCGTGTCCAAGCTCAAGGTCTGCCGGGGCAGGCATTTTTCCAATAACGATTTCGCGGTAGATATTAATGAATGGGGATTTGAGGACATAACCGGTTGGCAACATGCACGGGAAAAATAAGCGCGTCAAGATAGCCGCCGTAGGCGATATCCATACCCACCATGGCAACCGAGGGTTCTTCCGCGAACTGTTCGCGGAGATCTCAGGTGCCGCCGATATTCTGCTGCTCTGCGGCGATTTGACCAATTCCGGCTTGCCGGAGGAAGCCGCGGTCTTGGCGGACAACTTTGCCGCGCTGGATATCCCCGTGCTGGGCGTCCTTGGCAACCACGATCACCAGCACGACAAAACCGAAGAAATAAAACAGATCTTGTCCGGCGCGGGCATGGTGCTCTTGGAAGACCAAAATTTCGAATTCAAAGGCTTAGGCTTTGCCGGAACTAAAGGTTTCGGCGGAGGCTTCGGCAATCACATGCTCGTGTCCTACGGCGAACGCGCGGTCAAGACCTTTGTCGGCGAAGCGGTCAACGAGTCCTTAAAACTGGAGAACAACTTGCGCTCCCTGGACACAAAAAAGAACGTGGTCGTGCTGCATTATTCCCCGGTCATCGCCACAGTTAGAGGCGAATCGCCGGAAATATTTCCTTTTTTGGGTTGTAGCCGCCTGGCCGAGACCATTGACCGGTTCAACATTTCCGCGGTCTTCCACGGGCACGTCCATCACGGCCAAGCAATAGGGCAGACGAAAAAAGGCATCCCGGTATATAATTGCTGTTTTGAACTGCTCAAACATAAACAGAATCGCCATCCTTATGTCCTTATGGATATAGGGTAAGCGTATCGGGGATTACCCGTCAATTACCCCGCAATTAAATCGAAATTATGAAAATCACGAGTCCCGCTTTCGAAAATGGAGGGATGATCCCAAAAAAATATTCCTGCGAGGGACAGAAAATCAATCCTCCATTAATGTTCCTGGGCGTCCCCAAAAAGGCCAAAAGCTTGGTATTGATAATGGATGACATTGATGTGCCGACCGCGCATCGCGCGAACGGGATATGGAATCATTGGCTGCTTTGGAATATACCGGCCGCTATCAAAGGGATCGGCGAAGGAGTGACCCCTCCCGGCATCCAAGGACACACTACCGGCGGCGAGGTGAAATATCAAGGCCCTTGTCCGCCGCGAGGAAAACACCGCTACCGATTTCAGGTTTACGCCCTGGACACGATGCTGGACGTGGACACGGAAACCGGACGGCGGCAGGACGTGCTCAAGGCCATGGAAGGACACGTGCTTGATTCCGCTGTCTTGGAAGGACAATATAAGAAATGCCTGCCTACAGACTAAGATGATACGCAAAACAGCCCCAACAAATCAGGGCCGTTTTGGATATTCGGGATTTATTAACGCGCGATCTTTTCTTCCTGCGGCAAACGCACTTCCTGGCCGTTGAGGCTTACTGGGTTGACCGTTACCTGGAAGGTCTGACTGTAATTGTCCCAAAGCGACCGAAATTCGGGATGGATAGACAACTGCTCTAATGTCCCCTGCGCGATAACTTCCCCATCCTTAAAGAAGTAAACGTAGTCAAAGAACCGGAGCAAATGCAGGCGATGGATGGTGGCAATGATGGTCTTATGGCGGAAAGCGGAGAATATATTCTCGTAGATCTTTAGTTCATTAGTCGCATCCACACTGCTGGTCGGCTCGTCCAAAAACAGGAAATCACCACCCTCGCCGTTCCCGGACTTCGCGGATAACAATCCCCTGGCAAGGGCGATGCGCTGTTTTTCCCCACCGCTGAGCGATACACCCTTTTCCTGTACGTTCGTAAGAAGCCCCTGCGGCAGGCGATTCAGCACGCTTTCCAGGCAGGAAAGGCCGATTATCTCCTGGAGCGTCTCGCGGCTGACGCGCGTATCCATGGTAATATTGTCCTCAATGGTACTATTGAACAGTTCGGGGTCCTGCGGAATAAGAGTTACGCTATTATAAAGATGGGCGAGGCCGCCGGATAATTCCTGACCGTCACAGACGAGCTTCGCTTTGCGCGGCCGGTATAATCCGCGCAGCAAAGCCAAAGTCGTGCTCTTGCCGCTGCCGCTCTCGCCGATAAGCGCGATTTTTTGCCCCCTGGATACAGCAAAACCAGCCAAATCCAAGCGATACATTTTCAGTTCCTGCCCTTCCCTCTTCTCGTAAAAAAACGATAGATCTTTCACTTCCAAGGTCCGCCAATCCTGCGGCAGGCTTAGCGCGGGGACTTGCACCGTTTTTTTGTGGTCCAGGCTGATCTCCGCGGCCGCCTTAAGAGCCGCTTCCTGCTGCACGTACTCGCCGTAACGCGAGGCGAAACTGGCAAACACATCGCCGACAGACTGCAGGTAACGGTATAGAGTAAACAGTGTGCCAATGACTATCACGCCGCTGAGCCGATAAGACTGGTAGGCGTAAAGGATGAGCACGCCCACAATCATCAAAGATACAAGGAAATTCACCCAGAACCATTTCAGTTCCGAGATTACCAAGCTCTTTTTGTAGACCCCGTAACCCGCGTCGCTGCGCAGCCGGATCTCCCGCGACACGCGCGGCTTGAACTTGAGCGTGATGATAGTCAGGATGTTGCTAACATAATCATGTACAGCCGCGGCCAAATAATTTTCCGCTTTGAAAATTTTGGCGTAATAACTGCTTAGGACCTTGTCGAACCGCAGCATGGAGATTATTGCTACCAAGCTGGCGGCCACGGCCAAAGCGCTCATCTTCCAATCAAAGAAAAAAAGGATGGACAAGGCGCCGGTGAGCCTGATCAAATTCTGCACGATGGTGTAGATGTTGCCGGAAAAATTGAACAGGCTGTCCGCGCTCTTATTAATCTTGTCTATGGTATTACCGCTATGATGGTCCTTGTGCCAGGCCGCGGGCAGGTCTAGAACCTGGTCCAACATTTCCATCTTATAGCGTTTGCGCACCAGGAAAGCGTTGCGCCTCTCTATTACGCGCGAAGTGCCGTGGAACGCCCAGAACCCGACGGTTATCGCGAGCAATAGGCTCAGATTCTTCACGATGGAATGCAAAAAACCTACGTCACCATAGGAGAATTGGACGGAATCAAAAACCCGGCCGATGACTAGGGGCTCGGCCAAAATGATGCAGTTGGCGATGACAGACAATGCCACGAACAGGATCACGTTGCCGCGATTGCCTTTGGAGTATTTCCAGACCGCGGCCAACAGGCCAGATAGCGGGTTATCTTTAATCATTAAGGAAGGAGGCCGTGAATGAAAAGTGATTATTACTTTCTGATTCTAGCCTCTGTTGCCTTTAAATGACAAGTGGGATTTTTGCCTTATTGCCCGGTTTCCGCCGATCTATGGGAACAAAAAATAATTCCGTCTTATACACACGTAAATTCGGCGGCAACAAAAAATATCAGCCAAAAACATCAGGCGCATTAACCTTGCGCAGGGGGATGGTAGTGGGCAATTCCTGATGATACGCGCCCGAAGGGATAAGTCCACAGCCGCCATACCTTTCCATCAGCCTAATCTGGACCAGTGCATCCTCGCCCGCATAACCTTTGGGTAAGCCCTTCCAGAAACCGAAACCACCAACCTTTCGGAGCTTGTCCGTATCATAAAGCACGCAGCCGCCGAGCCACGCGACCTTGTATTTTTTTTGGCGCCGATGGGTCAGACGGAATTTTGCCGCGACGTGCAGCAGATTGGCGGCGTTATGCAGCTTATGCCGCTGCCATTTCTTGCTTTGCGGCCTCACTTTCTCTGGCATCACTTTCTCTTCCCAAAATTCTATTGCTTCCTCTTCGGGACGAAAATCGTCCTTGAAACTCAAACCGATGACCGCATTTCCGACAAAGCCGCAGCGCTCCCGTTCCATCGCCTTTACCATCCCTTTTAAAGCCCAAGATTCTAGCAAGACGTCGTCATCCAAAAACAAGGAGTATCGGCTGGAGGAGTTATCCAGAAGGAATTGCCGCTGTTCGGCTACGCCGCGGCAAGGCAAGTGGATCCGGACAACGACGGGGTGATTATGGTGCTCCAAAAGCCGTTTGGCCGCCAAGACGACGGTATCGGCCGCGACCGGAATATCGCTTTGGTCGGAGATAAAAACCGAAAAATCCCCGAACTCCTGAAACGCAAGGGCCGTTAAGGTCGTGGCCAAAGCCGCGGGCCGGTTTCGGGTCGGGATAAGAACAGTAACCTTATTCATGACCAGGTGCTCACCTCCCTGCCGATCCGGACGTTCCCTTGCAAACCAAGCAGCTCTTTTGCCGCTGCCACGACCTGTTTTGGGGAAGGCGTAGGCCGGGATTTTTTTGGCGTGGAGTGGACCAGGGTCGTATTCTTGCTGCGAATCGCGGAAGGGACATCAAAATAAAGCGTCTTATGCCTGACCTTCCATGGCGTATGTTCCGGATTGGTTCGCGCGTACAGGTCCACTACCGGCGTCTGCACGGCCGCGGCAATATGGACGGGGCCAGTATTATTCGAGATCAAAAGCTTGGCCGAACCGATGAGCGCAACCAGTTCTGCCAAAGACAGCTGGCCGGAAAAGTCGACCGCCTTGCCCCTCGCCGAAGCCGCGACCTGGCGCACGGCAGCTTTCTCTTCTTCGTTCCCGGTCAAGACAAGCCCAAGACCAAGATCTCTAGTGACTAGTTCTGCGACCTTCGCGAAATTCCGTAACGGGTATTGCCGTTTCGGCTCGCTTACTCCCGCATGGATGACAATCCAAGGTTTATGGTGATCAAACCCTTCTTTATTCAATCTTTCTAATATTGCCCGCTTCGCTTCTGCCGGCACGGCCAGGCACAACCGGTCGTCTTTGGTAGTTGCCCCAATAAGCCTGACCAAATCCAACTGCCTCTGTACGCCGTGCGCAACCGGAACGAATGGTTCGTGATCCGGCAGCCAATAGTTAATGAGCTGATAAGGATTCTCCCTACTATAACCGAGAACACGGGGGATGCCGGCCAAGTAGCACAAAAATGCGGCAGGAAAAGGCGTCTGACTGAAGTTGGTAAATATGATTACCGCGTCAAATTTGCGATTTTTAAGATCCTCAACGAATCTAAGGACCTTTTCTTCCCCAATGTTCTGACCCTTGAGCTTAACCCAGGGCACGTCAAAGACCATAACCTCATTTATCTCTGGCAGCATCCTTGCTATCCCCCTGCCCATGGAAGAGGTTAAAAGAGTCAGTCGAGCCTGCGGCAGCGACCTCTTGAGCGCGCGCAAGGCCGGTTGGGTCATTAGCACGTCGCCTAAATTATCTAGGCGGACGGCAAGGATATTCTTCACGTCTTGCCAATCGGGATGGATCATTAATGTAAAATCAACAAATTTCAAAATCCAATCTCCAAATTCCAAACGAGCATCAAATTCTAAATCCAAGACAAACTCTGGTATTAAAATTTGGATATTGGTATTAATTGGGGTTTGGAATTTGGGTTTTGGTGCTTTCCCGGATTTGGTTGATTATCTTGGTTGTGGAGCGGCCGTTTATGTAAGGTACTATCCGCACCACGCCTCCGAGGCTTTCCACGACCGGCGCTTCCGGCAGGCGCTCTCTGGTATAATCCCCGCCTTTGACGTACACATCCGGCTTTATTGTCTTTATCAGCTTGATGGGCGTGTCTTCGGAAAACGACACCAAATAATCCACGCCACTTAAAGCCGACAATACCTGGGCCCTTTCCGCCAAGGTATTAATGGGACGCTGCGGGCCTTTTATCCTCCTGACGCTGTCGTCGCTGTTTAAAGCCACTATAAGTATGTCGCCAAAACTTTTGGCGCTGTTGAGGTATTGCACGTGTCCGCTATGCAAAATGTCAAAACAACCATTAGTGAATACTACCTTTTTCCCCAAAGCCCGATACTGGTTCACGATCAGCCGCAGCCGGTCCTCGTCATGAAGGAACTTGTCGTTGGCGGAAAAATAGAATTGCAGTTCCTTTTGCGTGCAGACGGCCGTGCCCTGTTTCTGCACCACGACCGCAGCCGCTCCCGCGGCCAGCTCCGCGGCCGTGACCGTATCCACGCCGCCGGCAAGAGCCAAAGCGAAAGCGCTGGAATAGGTATCGCCCGCGCCAATAGCGCGCAAATTCTCCTTGGGCACGGCATAGGTTCTATAGGCAGGCCGTTTCTTTTCAAAAACGATACTGCCCTCCACGTCCACCGTGATGGCAGCAATGGCGGCATTGGTCAGCCGCAAGATCTGGGAACCAAACCCCGAAATCTGCTCCACGCGCCGGCCCGCGCTCTCGGGATGAGCTACTCCCAAAAGCGAGACTGCCTCCGCAAAGCTCGGCTTGACCGCCGTGGGCCGCGCCAAGGCGTAACGTTCTAGATATTTAGAGTCCACTAAAAGCATTTTGTTGTGCCTGGATTGGAGTTTTCCCAAGGCATCAATTATTCTGTCCGTCATCAGTCCATAGCCATAATCGGAAACTATTACCGCGTCGACCTGAGGATAGAACAGTCCCAGCATATTGATGATGCCTTTTTCCGTCGCTTCATCCAGTCTATCGGTACTGCCATAATCGAAACGCACCAGGATCTGTCCTGACGCGGAGACGCGTTGTTTGGTGAGAGTGCGGCGCCGCTTGTCCTGGATAATCCAGGACGCGTTCACTCCCTGCCTTCGCAACGCCGCGAGTAAGGATTTACCCTCTGGGTCGCTGCCAATGACAGAAACGAAAAAAGCCTGCCCGCCTAATTTTGCGACGTTGACCGCGGTGTTGGCCGCGCCGCCCGGGAATTCTTCCCAATTCCTTACATCCACTATCGGAGCGGGCGCTTCGCGGCAAAGCCGTTGGGTGTTCCCTTCCAAATACCGGTCCAGCATCGCCTCGCCCACCACCAAGACTTTCCGGTCACCGAAACTCTCTATAATATCTATAAGATTACTATTCATATTGTTTCCGCTTTGATCTGGTATGCCAAGATTGTCTGCGCCGCCTGCAGCAGGTCACTGACGACGAAGTCGGGACGCCGACTTACGTTCTCCCATTTCCATTCTGTTTCCCCGCCGTTATCCACCAGTACCGTCCTGATACCGGCGCGATTACCAGCTTCCACGTCTTTGAGAACATCCCCCACCATCCAGGACCGGGATAGGTCGATATCCAGATCTTTGGCGGCATTAAAAATCATTCCCGCCTCAGGCTTACGGCAATCGCACTTGATGTCGTAAGGATGGACCACGCCTTGGGGAGGCGGCAGATGCGGACAATAGTAAAATCCATCCAAAACAGCGCCAAAAGGAGCCAGTAACCCCTGCAGCTTCTCCTTGACCGCTCCAAGCGCCTCTTCCTTGAAATAACCCCGCGCCACACCCGACTGATCCGATACCACGATCAATCTATATCCCGCCCGCTTTAAAAGCCGCAAACCTTCGCCAGCGTTATCCAACAGCGTCATCAGGCCAGGATCGACGTTATAAGGAATGTCCTTGATTATGGTATTGTCTTTGTCCAAGAATACGGCTTTATGCATAAATAGCTCATCAAGTTCATAAAGTTATTAAGTTCATAAAGTTGAGGTCCGCGACTTTATAAACTTTAAGAACTTTATAGGCTTTTAACTTACCTAGGGCCAGGAAGTTTCCCTCATCGGAATAACCATCACTTCGGGAATAACGCTTTCGGCCGGCAAGGTCAGGACGAACCGCACGGTCTCCGCCACATTCCTTGGATCCTGCAGGTTCGCTTCCGCTTCAGGGAACCGCTCTAGAATGAACGGTGTCCTCATTCCGCCGGCCACGACGGCCGTGACCTTAATGTTGAAGGGACGGCCTTCGGTATGCAGCGCGTGGGAAAAACCGAGCAACCCCCATTTGCTGGCGTGATACGCTGAGGCATTTGGCCATGCGCGTTTGGCGGCTGTGGAAGTAATATTGACTATTTGTCCTCCCCCCTGCCGCCTCATTAGAGGAAAAACTTTTTTGCAGAGCATGGCTGGGCCGCGCAAGTTCACACGCACGACCTTATCCCACTCCTCCACTGTCAATTCTTCCAGCGGCTTGGTAAAATCTATCCCCGCGTTGTTAACCAAGATATCCAAACGGCCAAATTTTTCTAGCACCATCGCTAAAGCCGCAGTCGCTGCCGCGTCATCGGCCACATCTAGCCGGATACCATCCGCCTTAAAACTGCCATTTGCAATCTCCTGAACCGTATTTCTTACCAGATCATCTTTAACGTCGCCCACCACCACTTGCGCTCCCGCGCAAGCCAGCGTTTCGGCAATGGCCTTGCCCAAACCCTGGGCCGCTCCGGTGATCAAAATCACTTTGTCCTTCAATGATTCCATATATCAAATATAATTACTGATAAATTAGGCCTTCGGAAGGGAAAGCGGTGCCACCGTCGCCCGTGAGCGGCGCGGGATTGCCCAAAGCCTGATATTTCCGCAAAGCCTCCTGCTTGGTATTGACGGATAACAACCTTTCCACCAACTCACTTAAGGTATGGATGATATGCGTATGCATCTCCTGGATCTGTTGGATATTTTCGGAAGGGACAACAATGGCCAGACCCGCGGAATTCAACAACTCGCCCCCGCTTTTTCCGAGCAACCCGATGCAAGTCATACCCTTTTCCAAGGCGGCTTTGGAGGCTTCCACGAGATTTTGGGAATTGCCGCTGGTAGAAATGGCGATCAGGATGTCGCCTTTGCGGCCCAAGGCCTGAACCTGGCGGGAAAAGACCTTGCCGTATCCAAAATCGTTGCCCAAAGCGGTCAATACCGACGTATCCGCGGTCAAGGCCAGCGCGGGCAATGGCAGCCGGTCATCCAGTTGGAAACGCCCGACCAACTCAGCCGCCAAATGTTGGGCATCAGCGGCGCTGCCCCCATTGCCGCAAACCAAGACCTTGTTTCCCTCGGACAGGCACCGACTTATCAACCCTGCGGCCTTGAGGATGGGGCCGCCCAATACTTTTTGGGACCGGTAAGCGGTTTGGGCCAACGCGATAAAATTCCTTTCCACCACATCCGCGTCCATATCCGGCAACCTTATGGCCTTTTCCTGCGCGGCAATAATCTGTTCGTACAGAATCTTGACGCGCCGCGCCACGATATCCCAGGTAAAATGGTCGTGTACCCGTTTTAGCGCCGCTTTTTTCAACTTTCTTACCAAATCGTCATCGCGCAAGACCAGTTCCAACTTTTCGGCCAAAGCTTCGGGGTCTTTCGGCGGCACCAGTAATCCGGTCTTATTGTCCAACACTGTATATTTTATGCCGCCGACGTTCGCGCCGATTACCGGAACGCCGCAAGCCATCGCTTCCAAAGGGGTGATGCCAAACGGTTCGTACCACGGCGTGCTAACGAAAACGTCAGCGGCGTTATAATAAAACTTCAGGCGTTGGCGGTCGCGCCTGCCCACGAAAGTAGTTCTTTCCGTCATCCCCTCTATGGCCGCGATTTGCTGCAACCGGCCGATCTCGGGCGTGGTTTTGGGGTCGGGCTCCTCGGTCTCTCCGCCGACCACCACCAAGCGAGACCTCAGGCCGTGCCGCTTCTCCAACATCTTCACGCCCAAAATCACGTTGTCCACGCCCTTGCGCGGTACCATGCGCCCGAGCTGCAACACGATTTTTTCATCCAGAGGCAAACCGAGAACCTGTCTCGCCAGGTTCCGGTCAAAAGGATAAAATTCATCAGGATCAAAACCGCAAGGGATAATGGTAATATTCTCCCGCGGCGCGCGATAATAATCCAGCATATCCTTCAGATCCTGCGGGCACTCGGCCAAGATCTGGTCCGCTTCCCGCATTGCCCGTTCCTCCATCGCAAAACGCCGGTCAGGAAAACGGTCATCTTTGCCTTGAAAACGGCGACGCACCTTACCTAAAGCATGAAAGATCACAACAAACGGGATGCCTAAATTCTGTTTAATCTCAGCCGCGGCCCAGGCGGACATGAAAAAATTGGCGTGAACCAGCTGATAAACTAACCTTTGGGCCTTGATGAATTTTATGATATTGTCTGAAAATTCTTGGACGAACGGCAGCATCTGCTCCTTCGGCACGGGTGCGGGAGGACCGGCGTCGACATGGATGACGCGGACTCCAGGATAGTAATCCACGATTTCCTTAAAATTCGGGTTATCCCGTCTGGTAAACACATCCACCTCAAAACCGTGCTTGGTCAGCTCCTTGGCCAATTTGTCAACATAGATATTCTGTCCGCCTCCATCCGCACCACCGATGGTGGCCAAAGGCGACGCGTGGTCACTAATGAACGCGATCCTTCTTTTGCTCATAACGTCCTTTCTATTCCCTTAATTCCGACTTTTTCTTCTTTAACCCGCTGACGCGATCCCTGCCTTACCGTCCACCCCCAAAGCGCGTCTTCCCACTCCCGCGCAAAACGCTCGATCGAAAACCTCTCGTTAGCATAATTCCTCGCGTTTCGGCCGAGCCTTAACGCTAAAGGTTGGTCGTCCAGTAACAGCCGCATTTTATTAATAAGTTCATCCGGATCGTTACGGGCAAAACCGGTCACGCCATCCTTTACCACCGTCGCCATTTCCGTGGTGGCAAAACTGATTATGGGCAGTCCCGCGAACATCGCCTCGCACGCGGAAAGGCCGAGGCTTGTATATCGAATCGGGTTAAAAAAGAACCGGTATCGGGGCAAAACCTCCCAGATCCGGTCGTGTGGAATCTCACCCAAACCTCCCAACTCCTCGCTGTTCATTCCCAAAAGGTCCAAGGGGATGCGCCTGCGGACATACCGGAAAATATCCGCGCCCAGCCGCCTACCCCTGGACTTCAAGTTATTGACCATTACCAGGCCTTTTTCTTTTTCTTTCGTACCGTTAGCCGAGATCCCTTTCGGCGCAAAGACACCGTGCGTTATCACGGCAGTGGGCGTGATGCCGTTATCCCACATTAAACGATTAAAGTCGGTCACATGCACCAGCAGGACGTTCCGGTTCTGGACCGGATGAAGAGCATCGGTGGGATGCGAGCGCGGCGGATCATGTTCCAAAAAGATTTTCGGCAGTCGCAGCTGTTTTGGAGAGAATATCTCGTATTGGTCCTTGAAGTACTGCTCTTTGTGCTGAAACAAGACGCAATCGAATTCCATCCGTTTCACGTCTTTCGCATCAACTTCAAACACATTACTGCCCCAAGGGAAAGCCCCACTCCTTCCACCATAACCGGCCATGTCGCCCCGATTTACGGGAATGTAAAAATCGCAATTGGCTCGACTCAAATAATAAAGATAGCTGCCGTGGATGTGCCAAGTAAACACCCGCAACCGGTGTTTCTTTTTGGGTTGATGCTGGAACGGGATTTGCCGCATACGACATTCCTTTCGAGGTCACCAAAATTTCAAACAGGTAGTTATTATTTCACGATTCTCCGACCCTTGCCGCCTGGTTGTTAAGATCAGACGCAGACAGATCTATTGGCGTTGTGAATCGTTCCGTCTTAATTAGCTTAGGGACAGCCACGCTTTTTTCCATTAAGACAGACGCGGCCTTTACGACCATATCGGGATCTTCCGCTTCTTTCGGGCTGAGGCTTATATGTACACCTTGATCCAGAGGAGCCCAACGAACGGGATCGGAAAATGCGGAAAAAATGACTATACTTTTGACCTTTAAGGCCACCGCGATATGGGAGATTCCTGTGTCGTTGGTAATAAGCAGTGCGGAGCTCTCCAGCAAGGCTGCCAATTCCCCCAACCCGGTCAGGCCAGCCAAATCGATGCAGGGATGGATCATCTGTTTGGCGACTGCCTCGCAGACCGGCCGGTCCTGCGACGAACCGGTCAAAACCACCCCGAAGCCGCGCTTGGCAAAAGCCTCTCCCACGACCGCGAAATTTCGTGGTATCCATTGCCGTCGCGGATCGCGGGCGCCGGGGTTTAAGCAAATAAAACGGCCGGGGGTGAGAGCGAACTTTTTTCTTAATCTCCCGAATTTCTCCCTCTCCTCATCCTTGACCGGAAACTCCAAATATTCCCCTTGCCGGGCCACTCCCAAAAAATCCATAAGCTTGAGGAACTTTATAGACTCATGCTCACCTTCGGGATAAAGCAGAAAGGTCCGGGGATCGGGACAGTATCCGTCTTTCTCGGAAAAGAAACCCGCTACCTGTTTCGCCCCAAGCAGCCCCATCAACGGATTAATTATCGTGCCATTCCCTTGCAGCTGCAGCACGAGGTCAAACTTTTCATTCTGGACTTGCCGCAAAAATTCTGCCACTTTAACCGGATCTACAGGCTGTTCGGGCAACCCCGGATAACCAGGGAATTCCAATAGGCCGTCAAAATAGCGGGAGAAGCGCGTCACGAATTCCTTGGCTCCCGGCAGGCCGAACAGCACAATACGTGCCTCAGGATAAGCGGCACGTAGCGCTCGCATAGCCGGCACCATGCACATCAGATCGCCCAATTGCAGCGCCCTAAGGACTCCTATCTTCTTCAGTTGTCCCAATTTCTTTGGATTGTCCTGCGTCATAAAGTCCCGCGTCATAAATACGTTTCAATGATAATTGCCCACGCGCCTCAAGCAGTTCCAGAGAAGCTTCTGTTACCTCTGCCACGGATACTCCGCTAACGAACGGGATCTCGTGCTGGCATAGACCCGGACTTCGGGAGAACGCCGCCTCTTTGGCGCAATCAGCGCCGCATAAAGGACAGGCCACTGTCCAGGACAAGAGCGGCCGATGCAGGCTTCTGGTGATAGGCCCGCCGTTGATGACATTACCACACCAATATATCCCCACTGAAGCAGTGCCGACGGCCTCAGCCAGATGCAGTGGCCCCGTGTCGTTTGCTACAACCACGGCCGCGGCTTTGATCAGCCCGGCGAGTCCCGACAAACTTAGTTTTCCGCACAGATCCTGCGCATGTCCCTGTGCCCCGCTTATTACCTTAGCTACTAACCACGCTTCCGCCGCTGTTCCCGTCACCACAACTCTCGCCCCCCGCGCGGACAAGGCAAGGGCTACTTGGGAAAAATTTTCCGCTGGCCAACGCCGCCGCAAATCCGTGGCGCCGGGATGAATAACAGCTATGGGACTAGACCCAAATCCCTTTAAGACCTTTTGTGCTTCCACCATATCCCGCTCAATTACCATAACCTCCGGAGCCAAACGAAAAGTGCGTGCCCCGATCTTGGCCACGACCTCCAGATAGCGCAAAAACTCGTTTTGGTAATAGATATAAGGTATGTTAATGTCCAGTTCGGGGGCATCGGGAGTTTTCAGGCCAACACTGAGCTTTGCCCCCAGCCTTTTTACGAACCGGTTGGAATAGCGCCCTCCCCCGTGCAGCTGAAAGGCCACGTCAAACCGCTCTCGGCGCATCCGTGAAAAGAACGTTTCTATTTTTTCCTCGTCCACAGGAACGGAAGGACCGGCATCTTCCCCGACCCCGGGGTAAAAAGGAATGACCTCCACGCGGTCCACCGGACCTGGGCGCGACCGCAAGAATTCCTTATGCCAAGCTTTGCCCAAGAGCACGATCTCCGCGCTAGGGTATGTATCTTCAAGGGCCTGCAATGCGGGCAAGACAAAAATAAAGTCCCCCAACGCATTAGCCCTTAGTACGGCGATCTTTTTCGGTTCTGCCATTAACTTCCTTTCTCCCTCGGCTTTAGGGCGCCGTTTTTTTCGCTTACAATTAAGCGTTTTTGTGCGATGGTTTTTCTTGGATATTTAGACTATGCTCCCAAAGGGTTCTTACTTGCGCTATTTGGGCATAAGTAACGGGACGCCCGCGCCAGCGTCCATTATCTTTTGCAAAAAAATCTCATGCTTGATAAAGAAAGAAACAAATTTGGAAGCATAGAAATACTAAACCGATGCAGATCCAAAAATTTCTCAAAGGTTTCGACATCCCTGCAGAAAACAAAATATCCTGGACAAGGCCTGGATAAAGAATGAGCAGACCAGAACATCCTTGGCTCCCTGTAAAAATCGCTAGAGCAGCAGTTCTAGACTCCGGCCGATTTCAGCGGGGAATTGGAAACTCCCGCTCATGGCTCATTCTAGCCTTCTTATCAAGGCACGCAAAAGCCGCGGCCCTAAAACCAGTAGATGGCCGCGGCTTTTGCTTCTGTCCAAACCGGCCGTTCGCGGTTTCCGCGGAATATCCAACTTCCTCACAGTACCAACGTTCTTGTTATTTTGTGGCTTATCCAAAAGAAAGCGATTAAAGCGAGCTTTTCCGCCGTCAACAAAAACCGTGATGGTTTTTCATTGACCATTAATCGTCTTTGATAGGGGGTGATACCATGCCCACGGTATATAACGCCGAAGGCAAAAGCAAAAGAGGTCTAGCCAGCGCCGATCCCGAAACCCGCAGGAGAGTGGCGGCCGCTGGCGGTCGCGCCTCGCACGGCGGAGGCAGAAAGCGTAAGACCCAGGAATAATCACGGAAAGTCAACCGGGCTTTTCCCTCTTAGCGTAACAGGACCTAAAAAGCCCGCTTTAAGACAAAACATCCCCGGCCGGCTTTGGGGATGTTTTGCCTTTTACGTGTGGGTCTCTTTCCTGCCGGGCACGATCGCGCCGCCGAAGAAGCCTAAAATGGCGATTACCACCCCCGTGATTATCAGCAGTGTCCGGCCCGTACCCGAAGACATATAGGTCCAGGAGGCCACGATGACCCACAGGCCTAATATCCCGTTAATCCATTGTGTCCACATATTGTTTCCTTTGTTTTAACCGGCACGCCCGACCTTTATTATGATAGCGCGCCCAAGCCATATCGATGAAATTTCCCATATTTATCGCTATATCTGACTGAAAAAAAACAGTATTCTTACCGGAAAAAACCAAAAAATGCGTTATTTAAGATGAAGTAAGATTTGGAAAAAACGAAAAAAATGATAAAATGAATCATGGCTTACCTGATAGCGGCTTTCGCCATTTTGGCACAAACCATTATTTCCTTGGCGCACTGGTTTTTATACAAAACCCTAGTGCGATCTTTTAATTTGTACGACCCAGCAGTGACGGCTGTTTTGCGTTGGTCCCTGCTGCTACTGTCGCTGCTGTTCGTTCCCGCCTCGGCCTTATCCTTCCGCTACTATAACGCATTGACCAAAATGCTTTATACCTTGGCCGCGGGATGGCTGGGCCTGTTCTTTTTCCTGTTTTTGGCCGCGGTCCTGATGCGGTTGGGGGCATTATTTCCGGTCAACCACGGATTGCTGGCCTGGATACTGCTTACCTTGGCGATCGGCGCAGGGATCTACGGCATCATCAACGCAAATAACCCAAGGATCACCACCCTTTCCGTCCACTTACCCGATCTTCCCGCTGCTTGGCAGGGTAAGACCGCGGTCTGGGTCAGCGATATTCATCTGGGACAGATCCGAAATTCGGGATTCGCGCGGAAGGTCGCAGACAAGATCTCTGTCCTCCGCCCTGATATTGTATTCATCGGCGGCGACCTGTTCGACGGTACGACCTTGGGAACGGAAGAAGCCATCAGACCTTTCGCCGAACTCAAGCCGCCGCAAGGCATCTATTTCATCACCGGCAACCACGAAGAATTCGGTGACAGCCCTAAACATCTGAATACAATCAAGAACGCTGGAATAAAAATCCTAGGCAACGAGGTGGTAGATTTGGACGGCTTGCAGGTGGTCGGGGTGGATTACCACGACTCCGCTAACCTGCAGACCTATCGCTTAGTAATGAAGAGTATTAAGCTTGATCCGAACAAGCCCAGCATCTTACTCAAACACGAACCGAACAACCTGGCCGTGGCGGAACAGGCCGGAATAGATTTCCAGATATCCGGCCACACCCACCAAGCCCAGGTCTGGCCGCTCAATTACATCGCCAAAGCCTATTACAAAGGATTTGACACCGGCTCAAAATATTTCGGACCAATGCGGGTCTACACTTCTTCCGGAGTCGGCACCTGGGGCCCACCGATCCGCTTTTTGACCAAGCCGGAGATTGTACAAATCCGTCTGGAATGACTGACGAAGGGAAGGCCGCTTGAATTCAGACACTGATCCTGCCATAGCCTTTCCTGGCAAATAACGTTCCACCGACTGGCGGATAATTATGTAATTTACCAGTTTGCGCCAACGCCGCTAAATAGGCGTTTTTTTGTTACCTTTCCCCTTTGGTTGTCGTATTATTAAGCGAAGACCAAACCGGGCCTTGGTTGATCAGGCAAAAAGATGATATGATAAAAAAGCAAAAGAAAACTTTAACAGTCAAATATCCAAGACCGAGCAGGGCCTATCGCCTGCTCCTGGATTCGGGCATCCCATGGAGATCACTGAACTTGAGGCAATCAGCCTCTGCAAACAAGGGCAATTAGAATACTTCGGCAGCCTTTACGACAGCTACGTACGCCGGATCTACGATTTCATCTATTTTCGCACGCATCATAAACAGACGGCCGAGGACCTAACCAGTCTGGTCTTCACTAAGGCCTTGGATAACTTCGGCAAATACGACGAAAAGAGGGGCTCGTTCTCTTCCTGGCTGTACCGTATCGCCAAAAACACGGTCATTGACCATTACCGCACCTTCAAACCATTCTCCCCTGTAGAGGATGCCTGGGACCTGGCTTCGGGCTCGAACGTGGAGCGTGACGCGGACACGGCCATAAAAATCAAGCAGGTAAAAAAATACTTAAACACCTTACCAGCCCTGCAGCGAGACATTGTCCTGATGCGCGTCTGGGATGGGTTGACGCACAAGGAGATAGCCGAGATCCTCGGAATCACCGAGGCCAACGCCAAGATGATCTTTTCGCGGACCCTGGCCAAGCTTAACAAAGAGACCACGTTCGCTGCTGTCTCTATCCTGCTTGCGATGATCGCGCGATGATCGGTCACATCTCAAGGCATGGATTACAAAATCATTCAATCATCAAATTATCTATGACCGCCTTAGAATCCAAGATCGAACAGATCTTAAATGACCTTTACCGGATAGATGCTTCGTTTAAGCAACACGAAGCCAAGGTGAGGGCAATAATCAAGGAAGTTCTGGCCTCAAAACCAGACACGAAATTCGACGAGCGATTCGCCCAGGACCTGCGCCGCAAGCTGTTAGCCCAGGCTGACCTACTCAAAGAGAAGAATGACCTGTCTTTGCTTAAACGCCTAAAAAACCTGAAACTGATGAATTACGCGCTGGGCGCCACAGCTTTGGCCGCGATAATTTTAGTGGTAGTCATCGGTTTGCATCAGGCCCCGGGTCCAAGCGGCAAGAACGATGTGGCGGATCTGTTCACCGCGGCGCCGCAGATCACCCGCCTCCCCAACAACGCTTTCGGCACGCTCGCCCCTGCGACCCAAATCAGCGCTCCTTTAGGTTTGGGCGGCGACAACGGCGCGGAAACCTTTTCCCAGAATGCGGCTGACAGAAGCCTGGCCGAGCCTAAAGCCGTAGGGATGGGCGGAGGGGGCGGAACCAGCTCGGCGATAATGCCTCCTTTTGTCAACTATAAATACGTGTATAAAGGCAGCGAGTTTAGCATTGATCACGACCAAATGCCAGTCTATCGCCGCGTCAAGACAGCGGCCAACGGCGGCGACATTGCTTCCCTGATCCGCAACATGAACTTCGGACTAGTGGACATGAGTTCTTTTGACGACCTGAAATTGGAGAATATGAACCTGGTGCAAAACAAGGATTTTGGCTACTCATTTAATATCAACGTGCAGGAATCATCTATCTCCATTTACCAGAATTGGCAACGCTGGCCCACGCCGGACAAACTGTGCCAGGATCAAACTTGCCTTGACTCCGCGCGCCTGAAGATAACGGACGTGCCGGATGACGCCGCGCTAATAAGTATCGCTGACCAATTCCTGAAAGACCATAATATCAGTACGGAAAACTACGACACGCCTTACGTGGACAATACCTGGAAGATAGAATACGACAACGCTACGGACAAGGCCAACGCCTACATCCCTAACGTGCTAACCGTGATCTATCCGCAGAAAATAGAAGGCAGTGTCGTTTACGATGAAAGCGGGCGCAAGGCCGGACTCGGGGTCAACGTTGACGTAACGGTTAAGAAGGTCGCCGGACTCGGTGAACTCTACGCGCAAAACTACGACAGCTCCATGTATGAAGTGGAAAAAGATTCGGGCAAGCTGATCGCCCTAGCGGAAAAAGGTGGAATAAACGGCGGCTATTGGACTGGGAGCGCGGGCCGGACCGAAGAGATAGAGCTAGGTACGCCGAGTGTGGTTTACGTAAAGAACTACCGCTACTCCCAAATGGGAATTTCCGACGAACTCCTGATCCCCTCTCTGATGTTCCCCATCGTCAAAGGGCCAGTTTCGGGAATGTTCTACCAAAAAAGTATCATCGTCCCTTTGCCTACGGATATGCAGACCCATGATGAAGGACCGGTCAGAATCCTGCCGGCCCAATAATTGATAATGAAAGTTCCTCGCAGCTTAAACTCGCGAGGTATCTCTTGCGGAATATACTATGGTTACGCGGCATTGAACCTACATTAGCTCCTCGCCTCGCTTGTCCCGAGCTTAGATCGGGACAGACTTGACTACGTCGCGAATAAAATCCCACGATGGAAATTACCCCATCGCGGGAGCGGATAAGCGCCTTTAAGGCATCCCGTTCTAGAGCGGGGTGCAAGCAAAGGGCGCTTATTTGTTTTGATGAAATTCCTAAACATAGACCTTGACGACCCGGGTCTAGACTGCCTTAGTCGGTAATTGCGAGAGCGAAGCAGCCAGCAACGAAGCTGCGCTCCAGGCCTGCTTCTTGCAGGCCCGCTGCCCGCTTGGTGAGCAATAATCCTTATACTCGCCATTCTCATAGACAAACAGTTCAATTGGGGTGCCGAAAAAACTTAGGGCCTTAAAAATGGCCTGCCGGATCTGCGCCGCTTCTTCCCGAAAACCGAATTTTTCCAAACCTTCGGCAATGATGCTGTTGTCGTGCGGCCAAATGGAACCATTATGGTAGCTGTTGGCCGAAAATTTCACCGATCCAGTGCTTAAGGTCCTTATGCCGGCCTCGGGCTCGAACAGGTCTTTTGCCATAAGCCTGCGCGCCAGGGAAGGGATATAGCGATCTTCCAAGATGGAATCCAGGCAACCGTCATTTTCCCGATCCAAGCCCGCCCAAATCACATGACCCATACTGGAACGGACCGCGGCCAAAGGTTTACCTTTGCCGTCTATAGCCGAAGCCAGAAAAATGCCGTCCTTATCCTCAAGCACATAATGCCGATTGAACAGCTGCTTCATCTTTTTTGCCCGTCCGTCCAAGGATGCGGACAAGCCGGGATCAATTGCTGCGTAATGCCTTGCCCACAGCTTCAACGCCAAATACGCATATCCTTGCACTTCCACGGGCGCGACCGGATAAGCTACTGCCTCGCCATTCTCGTGGAAGACCGACTCCTCGCTGTCCATCCAGTTCTGGGTAGCCAGACCGCCGTGTTTTCGCTCGGGATTCGGGCAATAATCAATAAAGCCGTCATTATTACTATCGCCGAAATCTAGCAACCATTCCAAAGCTGAATCCGCGGCGGGCCTAATGGCATCAAGAAAAGCACTATCGCCGCTCTTTTGCCAATAGCGGTATATTGCAATCAGGAACAATGGCGTTGCGTCCACGCTGTCAAAATTCCTCATTATTTTGTCCGGGTAAAGGTACCAGGGCTTTTGGGGATGGTTGATTAAATGCTCGTAATTGTCCGTGCGGAACTCATGGATGCATTTGCCCGGCTCTTCCCCGCTCTCGATATTGACCTGCTTGCCCTGCAGCGCCGCCAAAGTGACCAGGATTTTTCTAACCACGTCCAAAAAATACCGCTGTTTGGTCGTATCGTAAGCCTTCAGCAGTTTTAGCGCGGTGATCAGGGAATCACGGCCGAAAATGCAGCCGTAAATTTCTTCCCTGCCGGAAGCCAATATTCCCTGGTCCGTCTCTAGTTCTTTGATGGTAGACAGGCCGAGCTTCCAGAAAAATTCCGCAAGTTCATTTGCCGCAGGGGAAGGAAGTTGATTCATTGATTAGGTTAAACCTCGTTACGCAAAACCGGAAAGTTGATAAAATAATGAAATTCAGGAAATATTTCCATAATTTCCTAATTTCAAAATATTAATCATGCCAATCTATTCGGTTAATCTTGCCTGTTTTTTAGATCTGCTTTGCCAGTATTTGCCGATAGATATTCTCGTACCCTTCAGCCATTTTTTTAGCTGAAAAACTCTCCAGGACGTGCTCGCGGCACGACCGCCTATTTATTTTACCTATATTCGATATCGCGTCAAGCATTCCTTCCACCCCCTCAACAACAAAACCAGTCTCGCCGTCAACGACGATCTCGGGGACCGAGCCTTTGTTGAATGCCACCACGGGGCAACCTGTGGCCTGGGCTTCTATCATGGTCAGGCCGAATGGCTCGCGCCAGGTCACGGGATGCAGCAACGCCATAGCGCGGCTCATCAGACGGTTACGTTCTCCCTCGTCCACCTCGCCGACCCAACGGATATCTTCCGAAAGGTGTGGCCGGACGAATTCCTCATAATATTCCGTGTCTTCACGGTCCAACTTGGCCGCGATGATGAGCGGCAGGCCCAAATACTGGGCTGCCTCTATCGCGTAATGCACCCCTTTTTCCAAAGAAATCCTGCCAACGAACAGAAGGTAGTTGTCATGCTCCGCGCAAAAAGGGTAATGCTCCATCGCCAAACCGTTATGCACGGTCCCCGCGTAATTCAGGCCAGGGAAACCGTTTCCTTGCGCGTGGGAGATGGTGACCAAGAAAGGCTTACGGAGCTTCTGGAACATACAGATGTTAGCGGTACTGAATGCTCCGTGCACGGTCATCACCGTAGGAGTGCGGCAGATGTTCGCAATCGGCAAACTGAAATAACTGTTATGATCATGGATGATATCAAACTCATCAGCGCGTTCGTAAGCCACGCCTAAATGGCATAGCATCCAAGGATTAGCGCCATATATATCCTTCACTTTTATCTCCCGCACGCTCCTGGGAAAGACCGGCGATAATTTGGCCGAAGTCAAAGAATCACCACTGGCAAACAAGGTGACATCATGTCCCATTTTTACCAGCTCTTCGGTCAGCGCGTATACTACCCGTTCCGTCCCGCCGTATTTTTTGGGCGGAATTCGTTCTATGATCGGGGCGATTTGGGCGATTTTCATTGGGTTTAGGATAATTGCAACATCGTTTTAGACGAAAATTCCAGGCAACGATGACGTTAGGGGTCTAATTGCCAATCCGCTTTAAAATAGGTAAAATATTGGGGTAATAACTTAAATATTTTCCAATGAACCATAAATTCGTCACTGTCGCCGCCGTCCAGAACAAGGTCGGCGATGAGATGTCCAAAAATTTCTCCAAATCAGCCGATCTCGTCATTGAAGCGGCACGCAAGGGCGCAAAAATCATCTGCCTGCAAGAACTCTACAACACGCCATACTTTCCCCAGCGCGAGCACGCGGACAAAGACAAGTTCGCCGAATATATTCCCGGCGCATCCACCTCAATGTTTAAGGAGATTGCCAAGGCTTACGGCGTGGTGCTCATCATACCGCTCTATGAGAAGGCAAAGGACAAGGCCGGAAAATGGGAATACTACAATTCCGCAGCAGTGATAGACGACAAAGGCCGGCTGATGAAGACCTACCGCAAGACCCATATCCCTCAAGACCCAGGTTTTTACGAAAAAAATTATTTCAAAGCATCCGACGAAGGCTACCGGATCTACAAGACCAAGTTTGCCACTTTCGCCGTACTCATCTGCTACGACCAGTGGTTTCCCGAAGCGGCCCGCGCCGCGAGACTGCGGGGGGCGGAAATAATCTTCTATCCCACGGCCTTGGGAAATATCGTAGGATATAATGCCGAAGGCGACTGGCATGATGCCTGGGAGACCATCCAACGCGGCCATGCCATCGCCAACAGTGTCTACGTGGTCGGGGTCAACCGGGTTGGCCGCGAAGGCAATATGAAGTTCTTCGGCCAGTCTTTCGTCAGCGACCCGTTTGGCAAAGTGATCAAGCGCGCCTCGGCGACTAAAGACGAAGTGCTAATAGCGAAAATCGACCTGGAACGCAACAAATTCTTTGCCGACGGCTGGGGCTTCTTGCGCAACCGCCGGCCGGACACCTACAAGATACTAACCTCCAATATACTAGTGGAGAGATCAAACAAACTCAAGAACGTGGCGCATTATAAGGACGAGATAAGAGCGCTGAAAAGGAAATAATTTTTGTCAATTTTGTTCAATTATGTCATTTTTATCCAATTACTATTTACCCCCCGAATGGGAACCGCACCTGGCGGTGTGGCTGGCCTGGCCTTACGATAAAATCTCTTTCGGTTCCCTGAACGAAAAGGACAACAAAATAGATCCCGAACGCCTGCCGAAAGTAGAAGCGGTATTTTTAGATATCCTCAAAGCTCTTACCACGTCGGAACAGGTTAACCTGATAGTGCGCAACAAGACAAAATATCAAAACATCCCCGAAGGCGTAAGGATATATGAAGCGGATTATGCAGACGTATGGACCCGTGATTATATGCCATTGTTCGTTAAAGATAAGCAAGGACACTTAACGGCCGTCAAATGGAATTACGATGCCTACGGTGAACAATTCGTCGAACTGCTTAAAGACAACAAGGTCTGGCCGCAAGTCAATCAGGAGCTAAAGATAAAAACCGTGGAGCCCGGCATACTTTTGGAGGGCGGTAGCATTGAACAAAACGGTTCAGGCACCATCCTTACTACCGAACAATGCCTATTAAAGAGAAATCCGAAAATAAGCAAGGCGGATTATGAAGATATCTTCGGAAAATATTTGGGCGTCACCAAGGTCATTTGGCTTAAAGAAGGACTGACCAATGACCACACGGACGGACATATCGATGAAATAGCCAAGTTCGTAGCGCCAAACAAGATAGTCTGCGCATACGAAGATGACCCATCGGACGAGAATTACCGGATTTTGGACGAAAACTACCGGGTATTAAAAAATGCCGTTGATAATAAAGGCAAACCGTTTGAGGTAGTCAAACTGCCTATGCCGCATATGTGTTACCATAATGGCGAAAAAGCGCCAGTGTCTTACGCCAATTTCTTTATCGGTAATAAAGTAGTGCTCGTCCCGGCCTATAACGACCCGAATGACGCCAAGGCCTTGGAAACGATCCAATCCTGCTTCCCTGACCGCAAAGCGATAAGCATTGACTGCTCCGAAATAATCTACGGCGGCGGCGCTATCCACTGCATGACCCAGCAAGTACCGGCCGCGTAAAGATCTATTAAACCACGAGCCCGGCAAAGGTCTTATTATACCTCTCCATCGCCTCCAACGTCACCACGAACGTCATTTATTTGCGCTTGATCTACAAGAACAGGATCAAACCGCATGCAATGACATTCCTGGTTTGGTCCATTATCGTGGGCATCAATTTCCTGGTATAGCTGCTTTCCGGCGTCGGCATAAGTTCCATTCTGCTCGGCACGAACCTGCTCGGCTGCGTCGCCATTTTCGTTTACCGCATCAAAAAAGGATACACCAGTTACGACCGGGTCGACTGGATATGCCTATTACTGGGCATACTGACTATTGCCTTATGGATCCTGACCAAGACCCCGCTATACTCCGTCATCCTCTCGTGCGTCATTGACCTGTTCGCATTCCTGCCCAGCTTCCGCAAACCCTTCCGCAGGCCGAATGACGAATCCGCTTTGACCTTTGCCATTTCCTCGCTGGAATATATTTTCTCTTTCCCCTCTTATCGCGTATTTTCGTTCCTGATCCTGCTGTATCCCCATATGGATGCTGACCTTGGACTTTTCCTATGCTGTCATGACAATGATAAGAAGATACCAATTAAGGGCAAAGACCGCCTCATCTTTGACATCCGCAAATTAACCCTGTAAAATATTTTTGAAAACATGTGTCATCCATGGCGCATTTTACAACCGCTTGAACTTGAAATAAAGGAATTCGCGGAATAAAATAATCGGCGTCATCCTGAGCGAGTCAGACGAGCGAAGGATCTCGATCAAGTACGACAGAGATTCTTCACCTTCGCTGCGCTCAGGTTCAGAATGACGCCAAAACAAGGAGAATTCCTTATGGACAAAAAAAAGTTTACCAAGCTTTCCCCCGCGCTCAAGAAACTCATCGTCCCGGACACCAGGAAATCCGTTGGGGAGCTGGGCAAGAATATCAAAAAGGCAAAAACTCCAGTTTCCGCTTACGCTGAAGCTACACTTAACCACTGTAACGGCGGCGCGACCATGCAGGCCGCCCTTTGGCTCAAAAATCATCTCGATAACGGCGGCAAGCTGGTCGTGACCCTGGCCGGAGCATTAAGCTCCTTCCAGGTCGGCGTTATGCTAGCCGAACTCATCCGCAAAAACAAGGTGCACCTTATTTCCGCCACTGGAGCCAACCACGAAGAATCCTATTACCGCTACGTGGCCCATTCCCATTACGCTTACATCCCCCGCTATACCGAACTGACACCGGAGCAGGAAGCAGAACTGCGTGACGCGGGCCTACGCCGCATTACCGATACCTTTTTGCCTGAAGAAGAGAGCGTCAGGATAATGGAGCCTCACCTGGTCAAGATGTGGAAGGAAGCGGAAGAAAAAGGCGAAAGATATTTCCCGCACGAATACTTCCGCCGATTGTTCGCGGAAAGACTGATCAAGCCCGACCCACAGGCTAATCCAGCCGATTGCTGGGCATACGCGGCGTATGAAAAAAACATCCCCATAATCGTCCCCGGATTTGAGGATTCCACTATGGGCAACATCTTCGCTAGTTACACTTACGACGGTCCGCTGAAGAAGAAAGGCGACCTTGTCTTGAGCGGCAACGTGATGAAGACTGGCGTGGAATATTTTAATTTCCTGTATGACTGGTACATGAAAGAGTCCAAAACCGCTCCGCTCGCGTTCCTTCAGCTTGGCGGTGGCATCTCGGCCGACTTCCCTATCTGCGTGGTCCCCTCGCTCAAGGACGATATGCGCCAGCACGGCAAAGTGCGCGACTGGGCCGGATTCATAGAGATCGGCTCCTCCCCGATGTCCTATGGCTCCTATTCCGGCGCGGGCGGCAAGGAAAAGATAACCTGGGACAAGCTTTCCACCAAGAGTTATTACCAGATAATCCAAAGCGACGTGACCGTGGTCTTCCCCTGGATCGCCGCGGTACTGCTCGGACTGTAAACGATAATATCAAAACCCTCTCCGGACTTGGAGGGGGTTTTTGTTTGTCATAAAAAATGACAAACTCCGCAAAACCTTAACGGTCAAGCGGAGTCTATCGAGGGTAGGCTTTTCCCATATTGCGAATATCACTTTTAATGCTTTTTTCAAGGCTAACCGCCTGTCTGGCTTTTCGCTAAAAATCTTGAAAAGCCTACCCGGCCGTTACTGCCTTTTGCATCTGTTTTCTGATTACTCCTTTCATCTTTAGCATACACCATAGAAGACGGCAGTCAATAACAAAAACTTCAGTGAAAATAAAAGGGATTTTCCGACGAGTGGATAAATCAAAACTGCCACGGCCTTAAGCAGGTAACATGGCAGTATCTTAGTCAAGGAATGAGGGATTTTTGCAGTAATCCAAAACGCTTAGTAATCCCTTAATTTATTGATATTAATATGCTCGCGGATCCGCTCTAGGGCCTTGCTCTCAATTTGCCGGATGCGTTCCCTGGTCACGCCGAATTCCTCGCCTACTTCTTCTAGCGTGTGCGTAACGCCATCTTCCAGTCCGAACCGCATCTTCAGGATCTTCTGCTCGCGCGGATCCAGGTCTTTAAGGATATCCTGCACGTATTCGCGCAAAATCTGCCGGCCCGCCACCTCGTTCGGCTTGGTCGTGTCTTCGTCAACAATGAAATCGCCCAAATAGGAATCCTCGTCGTCATTTTCACCCACGGGCGCGTCAATGGATACAGTCTCTTGCGAGATCTTTTTCAGATGGTAGACTTTCTCCACTTCAATGCCCATTTCCGCGGCGATCTCTTCGGGTAACGGCTCGCGTCCAAGATCCTGCACCAGTTGACGCTCGGCCTGCGCGTATTTGTTCAACGTCTCCACCATATGCACGGGAATACGGATGGTGCGGCTCTGGTCAGCCAAAGCGCGAGTAATGGCCTGGCGGATCCACCAGGTCGCGTACGTGGAGAACTTATACCCCTTACGCCAGTCGAATTTTTCCACGGCGCGGAACAGCCCCAAATTTCCTTCCTGGATCAGGTCCAGCAGCCCCAGATTCCTGCCCATATATTTTTTGGCGATGGAAACGACAAGACGCAGGTTCGCTTCGGTCAGCTTCTTACGTGCGGCGGCATCCCCCTTTCCTATTCTCTTGGCCAAGTCTATCTCCTCTTCAGCGGTCAAAAGCGGCACCTTGCCTATTTCCCGCAGGTACATCTGGATGGAATCGTCGTAAATATCGCCCAAATCGAACGCATCCACCATCTCTTCGGCCGGCTTCTTCTTAGCCTTGCCGGCCTCGGGCTTCTTCTCTTCCGGCTTGTTCTGCTCCCAGACGCTGGCCACTTCCTGATCCACTATTTCCACACCGCGCTTTTCCAGGGCGTCCATTACCCGCTCCAGCCCCGGAATATCATCTTCTAAATGCGGCAGCGCGTGCAGAATCTCGGCCTCAGTCACGAAACCGCGCTCCAGGCCTTTAGCCATCAGCCTTTTAAGCGCCGCTTCCGTGTCCGCTCCGGCTTCAGGCAATTGCAAAACCTGCTGCTTGGGAGCAGTTTTTGCAACTTTCTTTTTCGGCCGGACAGCTTTCTTTGCCGCGGCTTTCTTGGCTTTCTTTGCCGCGGCCTTATGCTGTTTCTTTTTCTTGCCAACTACATTTTTGGCCTTTTTCTTAGGCATAGTTCCCCTTAGGATTATTAGGATTATTTGATGAATGATAAACGGAAAGATATTCAGATCAAATTTTCGTATTCCATCCGCTTGGCCGCGAGTTCCGCGAATTGCCGGTTTAACTCCATTAATTTGGCCTTATCGGAAGCGGTTTCCGCCTTCTTGATATCCAAATTCAGCTGCTGCTGCTTGCGTTTGATGCCGCCGAGCCGCAACAGGACAAGATCTTTTCGCAATTGTTTCTTGACATCATCTTCACTTTTACCAAGTTCGCCTAATAATGATTCTACCATAAAAACCGCCTCTTTGGCTAGTGATGATTCTTGACAGGCCGGCTCGGTCCCTACCCCGGCCAACATCGGTTCGACCAATTCGCGGATCTCAGAATTCTCAAAATCCTCCGGTTCGGCCTGGGCTTTGGCTTCGGCCAAAAAGTCCGGAAAATAAAGCATCCCTCCCAGCACCTCTTTTTCCAGGACCGAACTTGACATCTTCAGGGCCACCTGGTTCTTTTCAGAAGCAAGTGATCTTTGCGGCTTGAGTTGTTCCCTAATCACCCGCTCTGAAACGCCATACTGTTGGACGAGTTTTTTTAGATAATGGTCCTGCTCCAGTGGGTCTTGGATAAAACCAAGCAAAGGGATGACCTGTTCGCTCAAAAAATGCAGCTGGGACACGCTGTCTTTCGGCGCCTGTGCCTTAGCCAGATCCATATAGAAATCCACGAACCATTCGGCCTCGCGCACGGCCTTCTCCCACAACCCGGGACTCTTTTTAATCAATTCGTCCGGGTCTTTTACGGCCTTTAGCGTGACAACTTTGAGCCTAAACCCCCGCCTGAGCGCCAGCTCGCCCGCGCGGCGGCTCGCGGCCAGTCCCGCGGAATCCGCGTCAAAGCAAAGTTTAAGGTTCTTAGTCAGACGAGAAAGCAGAGACAACTGATCTTCGGTCAAAGCCGTACCGCTGCTGGCCACCACATTGTTAAAACCGGCCTGGTGCGCGCTTATACAGTCCATCTGCCCCTCCACTATCACGGCCTCGTCTTTTTTCCGTATCTCGTTCTTCGCAAAATTCAATCCGAACAATATTCTGGATTTGTTATACACCGAAGTTTCCGGGGAATTGACATACTTGGCCGACCGGCCGTCGTCTTTCAATATCCTAGCGGAAAATCCGACCGTTTCGCCCATATAATTATAAATAGGGAAAGTGATTCTCCCACGGAAGCGGTCGTAGACCTGCCCACGCTCGTTCTTGCTAGACACGCCAGCCTTGAGCATCTGTTCGGTATTGACCTTCTTCGCGGACAGGTTCCTTTCCAGCAAATGGAAATCATCTGGAGCAAAACCGATCTGCCACGTCTTGATGGTGCCTTCGGTTAGGCCGCGGCCCAAAAGATACGCTTTCGCTTCCGCGCCCCGGGAATCGCCCATTAATATTTTATGATACAATCGCGCTGCAAAGTCGTTTATCCTTAGTAGTAACTCTTTCTCGTCCTCAGCTTGCGGGTCACGCGGCCGGTATTCCGGAAGCTTCACCCCGGCCTTGTCCGCCAATATCTTAAGCGCGTCACGGAACGTAAGATTCTCATACTTCATCACGAACCCGAACACGTCGCCGCCCTCGCCGCAACCGAAACAATGCCAAATCTGTTTTTGCGGGGAGATCTGCAGCGATGGGGTCTTCTCACTATGGAACGGACAGATCGCCTTGAAACCGGTTCCCGCTTTCTTAAGCTGGATATAGCCGCCAATAACCTCCGCGATATTAAGCCGGTCCTTGATTTCCTGTAAAGTTTGGTCTTTCATAGTAAACGACGCCTGCCGCTTTTGTTTCTTATTGGTTAATACGCTCCAGGCCCCTTAACTGTAACAGAAAAACGGCCCTTTTAGCAACCTCGACAAAACCCGGATTTGATGTTAGAATAATGAAGAAATCCCCCCATATTTAGCCATACGGAGAGGTCGCATAGCGGTCTAGTGCGGTTGCTTGGAGAGCAACTAACGGGGAAACTCGTTCGAGGGTTCGAATCCCTCCCTCTCCGCCATAAAATAACCAATTACCCTCTGGTGATTGGTTTTTTTATTGATAATGAAGGAGGTGTGCTATAATACAGGCAAATCATTATCGGGCAGGAAACCAAACCCCCACACCAAAGGTACTGTAAACAGCCGGTCTTGCGGTAATTGGAAAACTAATTGATCGTAACGCGAATACTTCAATACAGTGGTTTTGGTGTGGGGATAAATCTAAAACGCAAATTTGAAAATCCGGGACTAGGACTAAAATCCATAAAAACCCGACACCCCGGATTATGCCTTTGCTTTTTGGATTTTGTTCCTGCCCCACTCTATCACGATCTCTTTTTAGATTTTGTGATAGGTAAGGAGTATTACTTATGGCCAATAAACTGATGGCCGAATACATCTGGATGGACGGCAAGAAGCCGACCGCCAAGCTCCGTTCCAAGACCAAAATAATCGACGCCCCGGTGCGGAGCCTGGATGACATCCCAATGTGGGGATTTGACGGCTCTTCCACGGAACAGGCCGAAGGGCATTTTTCGGACTGCCAGCTAAAGCCTGTGCATCACATCCCAGACCCTATCCGTGGCGAGCCGAACATTTTGGTGATGTGCGAAGTGCTAAATGCCGACGGCACGCCCCACCCCACCAACACCCGCACGGTATTGCGCCAGGCCGCGGAAAAATATAAAAAACACGAGCCATGGTTCGGGGTAGAGCAGGAATACACGCTCTATCGCAAGGACTGGCCGCTGGGCTGGCCGCAGCACGGCTTCCCTCATCCGCAAGGACGATATTACTGCGGCGTGGGCTGCGACGAGGTCTACGGCCGCCGGCTCGTGGAAGCGCATTTGCGCGACTGCCTCAAGGCCGGCTTGATGATCTCGGGGATAAACGCGGAAGTAATGCCCGGGCAATGGGAGTTCCAGATCGGGCCACTGCCGCCGCTGGAAGCGGCGGACCAGCTTTGGCTGGCAAGATGGATACTATACCGCCACGGCGAAGATTTTGAGGTCTACGCCAAATTGGATCCCAAGCCCATGGCCGGCGATTGGAACGGAGCGGGCGGGCATACCAATTTTTCCACCAAAGAGATGCGGGAAGACGGTGGATTGGAAGTCATAAAACAGACCTGCGAAAAATTAAAGGAACGGCACGCGCAGCATATCCAAGTCTACGGCGCGGACAATGACAAGCGCCTAACGGGCAAGCACGAGACTTCCAGCATCTACGATTTCCGCTATGGCGTGTCTGACCGCGGCGCCAGCGTGCGCATCCCCATGGCCACTTCCTTGGCCGGTAAAGGTTATTTGGAAGACCGCCGTCCAGCAGCTAATCTTGACCCTTACCAGGTTTTCACGGCTTTACTAGAGACCGCTTGCGGCAACGGTTTTGACCCCGCCGCTTTTGGCTGGCAAGCAGATATGTACAAAATGCCGGAGGCTGCCAAAGAAAAAGTTATGGCCTAGGTCATCATCTGCTGATGTATCACAATAAACCAAGAACACCTCAACTAACGGTTGAGGTGTTCTTTATTGATTTTTACAACTGGCTTCTAAATTCTAGCTCCAGCTTCTAGGCTTAAGATTATTCATCCTCGGAGGCACTCGGACTTGGGATGGCAACTATAAAATTAAGTAGGGTTTACCACCTTTTCCATACTCGCTTCCACGTCCTTGATGCGAAGCGTGGCTTTAAGCACAGTATCAGGATTGAGCGAGATGGAATCAATACCTTCTTTCACCAGGAATTCGGCAAAGTCCGGAAAATCCGACGGCCCCTGGCCGCAGATGCCAACCTTCAGACCCAACTCGTGCGCGCGCTTTATCAGGTTATGAATAAGCACTAGCACGGCCTTATGCTTTTCATTGGCAATATGCGCCACCAATTTGCCATCGCGGTCAATGCCCATGGTCAGCTGCGTCAGATCGTTGGATCCGATAGAAAATCCGTCAAAAAGCTCGGCAAAATCATCCACTTCCAAAATATTGGACGGGATCTCCGCCATGCACCACACTTCCAGATCCTTCTTCAGCTTGTGACTGTCTATCTCGCGCGTTTTGATGTGCTTGTGCGGCAAACCGTTCTTGGCCATCACGTCCAATACCTTCTTTCCTTCTTCCGGCGTGCGGCAGAATGGGATCATCACTTTCAGATTCCACAAACCCATCTCTTCGCGCACCTTTTTGACCGCGCGGCACTCCAAAGCGAACGCTTCGCGAAAATTCGGGTCGTAATAACGGCTCGCCCCGCGCCACCCGATCATAGGATTCTCCTCTTTCGGTTCGTATTCCTTGCCGCCGATTAGATTGGCGTATTCGTTTGTTTTGAAGTCCGAGAAGCGCAAGATCACTTCGTTCGGGTAGAACGCCGCGGCCAAAATAGCCACTCCGTAAGCCAGCTTATGCACGTAAAAATCCACCTTGTTGTCGTAGCCGATAGTTAGGTCGTCTATTTGCTGCTTGATGTGCGGGTCGGTTATCTTTTTGTAATTTATCAGGGCGTTTGGATGGATCTTAATAAAATTGGAGATGATGAATTCCTCGCGCGCAAGGCCAACGCCTTTTTGCGGGATAAACGAGTAGCCGAACACCAATTCGGGGTCGGCCACTATCATCTTCACTTCGGTCTTGGGAGCCGCAAAATTGGTCAGGTCGTGCTTTTGAATCTCGAATTTCAGCAATCCCTTATAAATTTTCCCTACTTCGCCCTCGGCGCAGGAAACCGTGACCGGCATGCCAGTCTGCAAAACCTTGGTCGCGTCCCCGCAACCGACCACGGCCGGAATGCCGAGTTCGCGCGACACAATGGCCGCGTGGCTGGTCCGGCCGCCGGAATTGGTGACAATGGCCGATGCCATCTTCATTATTGGTTCCCAGTCAGGATCGGTTATTTCCGTCACCAGTACTTCACCCGGCTTGAATTCGCTTATCTGGGAAGCGTCTTTAATAAAGTGCGCCTTGCCCTGGCCGATCTTCGCGCCCACGGCCGCACCCTTGCATAACAGGTCGCCTTTTTCCAGCAATACGTATTCTTCCAAGATCGTGCTGTCTTTTTTGGCCTGGACGGTCTCGGGCCGGGCCTGCACTATATACAGTTCTTCGGAAGAGCCGTCAAAGGCCCATTCTATGTCCATCGGTTTGCCGTAATGTTCCTCTATCATCACGCCCCACTTAGAAAGCTGCAATATCTGCTCTTCGCTGAGCACAAACCGATGCCGGTCCGCCTCGGTCACGGGCACTTCCTTGGTCGGGCTGGTGCCTTCGCTAGCATAAATGAGCTTCTTTTCCTTGCTGCCCAATTTTTTGCTAATGATGGCGTCAAAACCCTGCTTTAACGTGGGTTTGAAGATCATATACTCGTCCGGCGTGACCACACCCTTAACCACGAATTCGCCCAGGCCCCAGGCCGCGTTTATTAACACCACGTCGCGGAAACCACTTTCCGTATCCAAAGTGAACATCACGCCGCTGGCGCCGCGGTCGCTACGGACCATCTTCTGCACGGCCACGGACAGCGCGATCTGGAAATGGTCGAATTTCCGGTCCACACGGTAGGAAATGGCGCGGTTAGTAAACAAAGAAGAGACGCATTTTTTGATGGCTTCTAGAAGTTCGTACTCGCCGCGGATGTTCAGGTACGATTCCTGCTGGCCCGCGAACGACGCATCCGGCAGGTCCTCGGCCGTGGCACTGGAACGGACCGCCACATCTAGATCACCCTCGTCCACCTTCAGCCTTTTGGCCAGCTCCTTATAAGCCGATTCTATCTCCGCCCGCAAATCTTCAGGGAATTCCGCTGACAATATCTCCTTGCGCACCTGCCGCCCCTTCTCTTCCAACTGCTGTATATTGCCGGTGTCCAACCCTTCCAACATCTTCTTGATCTTCTTATCTAGGCCGTTCTTCTCCATAAAGTACCGATACGCGGCTGCGGTCACGGCAAAACCAAAAGGCACGCGGATCTTCTCGCCCTTAAAAAATTTGCTCGGTTCTGTGGATAAATGCTGGAACATCTCGCCTAAATTGGCGTTCTTTCCGCCAACCAGAGGGATGTCTTCCTTGCCGATATCATCAAACCATAAAATGAACGCTTTATCCCTTTGCTGTGATTTTGCCATGGAATTTTATGATTATTAGTTGGTTTTTATTTCCAAAAGTTCGATCTTTCCTTTATATTATATCATTTTTAGCTCCTTTATGCAAAATAACTACAAAACTATAAAAAGGATGCGCCACAGAAGCCTACAGAAACTTCTGTAGGCTTCTGTAGCGCAGTGGATTTTTCTGTAGTTATACTGTCTTCACTTCCACCAAATTCAGATTCTCTTTCTGTCCCACCGGTTCGCCGGTCACCAAAATGAGTTGCTCTCCTTTTTTCACCAGCTTATGGTTCTTGACGGTCCTTATCATTAGGTTAATCAATTCTTCGTATGTCTTAACTTCAGGCACCAGAAAGCTATTGACCCCCCATAGCATCTGCATCTGGCGCTGAACCTTTGGTCGCGGCGTGACCATGACGATGGTAGAAAACGGTGGACGCTCATGCGCGACCTCGCGCGCGGTATATCCGCTTTCCGTAGCTCCCACTATCACTTTGGCTTTAGTATGGTTAGCAAGATCATAAACCGATTCGGCCACGGCCTCGCTGCGGCTGACCACGCGCTCCAATAAGTGGCGATGCCCGGGCAAAAACGGCGACTTTTCCGTGGTTTCTATTATCCTGGCCATCTGCTGCACGGCCTTTAACGGATACCGGCCGAACGCGGTTTCCCCCGAAAGCATCACGCAATCGGTCTGGTCAATGACAGCATTGGCTACGTCTGACACTTCCGCCCTGGTCGGCCGCGGATTGCGGATCATGGAATCCAGCATCTGCGTCGCCACAATCACTGGTTTGGCCGCTTTTAGACATTTTTGAATGATGGTCTTCTGAATTATCGGCACCTGGCTTTCGGGCATCTCCACGCCCAAGTCCCCGCGCGCCACCATCACTCCGTCGGCTTCTTTCAAAATCCCTTCAAAATTCACGACCGCTTCCGGCTTTTCTATTTTGGCGATGATGCGCGGCGGGACCAAGTGTTTCGGATTATATTTCTTTATCAACCGCCTTAACTTGACCACGTCCATCCTGGTCCGAACGAACGACAGCGCCACATAATCCACGTCGTGCGCCAGCCCGAATTTCAGATCATCGATGTCCTTTGGGGTCAAAATGGGGATGCGCAATTTGGTGCGCGGCAAGTTCACGCCCTTATTGGATTGGATCCGACCCGCCGAAAGGGCGATGCAATAAATCTTGCCCTTGGATACCTTCTTGACTTCCAATTCTATCAAGCCATCCTCTATCAAAATCTTCTGCTCGGGACGGATGGAGCGCATCACGTCCAGGTCAAGCGAAAAATCACGACCAATAACCACTTCCTGGCCTGGCTTTACGTCCAAAGGCTTTTTCATAGGATGCACTCTTATCTTCGGTCCGTGCAGATCCTGCATTATGGCGATGGTCACACCCAGTTTCTTAGCGACCTTGTGGATGTTATTGATGAGCATCCCATGGTTCTTGTGGTCGCCGTGGGAAAAATTTAGCCTTGCCACGTTCATCCCGGCCTTGGCCATTTCGGTCAGGGTTTTTACTGATTGGGAGGCCGGGCCCAAAGTGCAAATAATCTTGGTCTTACGCATCGGTTTTATGTTCCTTAATTTTCGTAATAAAAGTTAGTCCTTCGTTTTTCCAATGCTGCAAAATGACTCCCGCACCAAGGCCGAACGTTATCACTCCACTGATGCTGAAGAATCGGGGCAGCAAAAACCAGGCTCCCGGACCCATCAAGCTATGATGGAAATGGTAGCCCTTTTTTTTGGCCAGGTGGTTCAGATCAAACAGCCGACAAGTCACCCATTCCCAAACTTGGGCGAACAAAAAGCCCACGGCCGAACCAAACAGCAGATTGTCAAAAAATATAGTATTCATCAAGTGAATTCTAGCAAAAAATCAAGACTTAAACAATGTCTAACCCTTTAACTTAAGCCTAAAAAAATCCGTGATTAAAGGACCGTGCCTAAAACAAGCTTCCCTGCTCCTTCAAATAGGGATTGGTACCGGGGTAAATATGGATCTTGCCAAACACCCCGTCATATCCGCCTTCCACGCGCACCTGTCCCTGGCGGACGCGCATTATGGATTTGGAAATACCAACCGTTGATATGCGGGCGATCTCGTCCTCGTTCAAGTCTAACAATATAGTGAATTCAGACGCTTCAGCAGTCATTTCCTCGTATAATTTCGCGACTTTCTTGCTGGCCAGGCCGATACCCAAAGTTTCAGCAATGACCTCTTCCAGCGGGATGACGTTCTTAAAAGGGATGGCGCCTTCAGGCATAAATCCGTATTCCCGGTCGCCTAATTGGTCCACGCGATTGAGCACGCCAACCAGCAATTTCTTGCCGCAAACCGGGCAGGTGCCGCCGAGTTTCTTGGTCTGCGCGGGCAAGCAGGAAAACTTGCAGTCCGCGTGGCCGTCTAAATGGTATTTCCCCTCTTCAGGGAAAAATTCTATAGTATATAAAAACTCCTGAGGATTTTTGTCCTTTATTATCCTAACGATCTCCGCGTAAGATAATTTGTCTTCATTGACCTCAAACACGTTTGCTTCGCGGCCGATTTTGCGCAGAGAATGCGCGTCGGAATTGGATACCAATGAATATTTATCCAACCCCGAGATCTGCCAGTTCATTTTCGGATCACTGGACAGGCCGGTCTCCAGGGCAAAGACATATTTTGATTGACTACCGAAGGCTTCTTTGATATCGTCAAACCCCGAAAGGCTGCCGAACACCCCAAAGTGTGGCGTCCAGGCATGAGCCGGTATAACCACGATATCCTTATCCGCTTCCCGTGCGATTTCTGCCAGCCGGTCGCAGTGGATGCCAGTTATAGGCCGCCCATCAGCTTTCAGATTCGCGCCTTCTTTTTCCAAAAGCGCAACAAACCGGTCCACGGCCGCGAAGTTCGGAGCCAAAATAAGATTATGAATGCGTCTGACCTTGTCGCCCTGTTTGTAAATGGATGATATCTCCACCGTTAGCATGAAATATGCTTTGGGCGCGTCCCCTCCTAAAATAGGAAGGGTTTCCCGATGCAATCGGGAGGGGGTGGTATTACGTAACTGATACAACCCCGGCCTTACTTCTTCAAGATTTTCTTTCAATTCCGCCAGCCACTTCGGATGCGTAAAATCCCCGGTGCCGATGATGCCGATGCCTTTCTTGTCCGCCCACAGGCCGATGTTCGCCGGGGTCAGGTCCTGCGAACAAGCCCGACTGTATTTGGAATGGATGTGGAGATCTGCGATAATCCTCATAAAATCTTTGACAAAATTGAACAAAAATAAATAAAAATTGACAAAATTTATACTGCAGGAAACGAGAAAACTGATGAGATTATGAAATATCGGAGCGCTATCCTAATTTCCCAGTTTCTCAATTTCCTGATCCCATTTTTGTCATTTTTTAAATTTTGTTCAATATCTATTATTATACCATCTTTTCCTGTATAATACGCGTATGATTTCCAACGATATTTACTTAAAAACTGCTCTAAGAGCGGCTAAAGCGGGCGAAAAAATCTTCCGCCGCAACTTCGGCTGCCCCAAAGGCGTCCGGACAAAAGATGGCAATGCCCGCAATTATGTCACCGAGGCAGACTTGAAAATAGAAAAACTTATCCGCGCGCAGATAAAAAAAGATTTCCCGGACCACAAGATAATCGGCGAAGAACTGGGCAAGGACAAACCAGACAAAAATGATCTTTATTGGGTCATTGACCCGATTGATGGCACAGCGAACTTCATTCACGGCGTCCCGTTCTGCTGTATTTCCATCGCGTTATGGAAAGGCCAGGAGCCGCTAATTGCGGTCGTTAACAGTCCGATGACAGGCGATATATACCAAGCCATGCGAGATAAAGGGGCTTTCCTAAACGGAAGAAGGATCAATGTCTCGCGAATCAAAGAGCTTAAACAAGCTCTCGGCACTGCCGGTTGGGGCCGCGATGTAAAGATAGGCGACAAGTTGCTTCCTTGGCTGATGAAGACCGCAAGCAAGGCCCGGGCCTTCGGCAGTGCGGCTTTGGAACTCTGCAAAGTGGCCGACGGAAGTATAGATGTCTTCGTGCATGGAAGCATAAATTTCTGGGACGTGGCCGCGGGGATGCTAATATTGCAGGAAGCAGGCGGTAAAATAACTGATTGGGAAGGAAAAAAACTTAGGATCGAATTGGACCGGTTCGCGGCCAGCAATGGCCAATTCCATAAAGAACTCTTGGCGCAAATAAAAAAAGCGGACTTCTATAACCGCTGACAATCAATATATATTGCCTTTGCATAAAGAGAGAGGCGGACATCTCTCCCCCGGTCAATCCGAGGATGCGTCCGCCTCGACTGCTGCACGCTGTTTCTTTTGGTTGCTAAAAATTCCGGTAGCCAGCGCCATAAAGCGAGCGAGCCACTTCCCGTTTCCATTCCCGTTTTTCGGTTCTGGGGACATTAAGGAAGCTAGGTAGAACCTCTGTGCCTCAATCAAGGCGTTATCGACAGATTCAATAACCTCCCTGCCACCAAGCAGCTGAGTAGCGGAAGCCCGCAGCTCACGGATACAAGCGGTATGGTCAAAGTCGCCATCCCGGTCATAGAATTCAAAAGCGGAATTTACCGCCTCCAGCATCGCCGTGTATCGCTGGTCCCCGAACTTGAACGGCCCAATGACTTCCTGCGCAAGGCGACTCTTCACGTCAAGCCGAAAGCGCAAAACAGCGTCGTTCATTTTTTCCTCCCTGTCAAGTTGATTTTTTTCCGCTCTTAACGGAAAATTTTTGATCATACGGTATGACACCGTAAGAAATGCCGCCCTAGACCAAAACCAGCGGCCGGCCGCAGTGCCTAAGTCGTGTTGATTTAGGCACCGTGGACTGCCGCTGGTAAAGAAATTCAGAGATCTCCAGACCGCTTGCTATCCATTAAAATTATTATTGATTTTAAGTCTTGGCCTCGTCCAGGACTTTTTCATATACCTGCGGCGTGGAAACGTCATACCACGCCCCGTCATAAGCATAACCGCCTAATTTTCCCTCTTCCGCCAGCCGCGGGAACACATCGCTTTCCAACTTTATGGCGTCCGGGGCAATATAGCGGAAAATGGATGGCTCAGCCACATATATCCCCGCGTTCACTAGGTGAGAATGGGTTTTGGGATTCTTAGGCTTTTCCTCGAACTCCACTATCCTGCTGCCGACCAGCCTGGCCACGCCCCACATACTCACCCGCTCCACCGAAGTCAAAGCCATGGTCGCCGCAAGCCCGCTCTGGCTGCGGTGATAATCCAGTAGGTCCATATAGTTGATGTCGGTCAGCACATCGCCATAAAGAAGCAAGAATGTACCGGTAGAAAATTCACTCTGGACCTGCCTGACCGGCTGGGCCGTGCCCTTGCGCCCGAACTGCTGCTCTACATAGGAAATGTTTACGCCCCAGCGGCTGCCGTTACGGAAATAATCCTTTATCCGCTGCCCGCCCGCGCCCGTGGAGATCACTATATTGACGATGTCATTCGCCTTAAGCTTCTCTATGGTGTGCTCAAGCAACGGTTTTCCGTTCAAAGGCAATAAAGCTTTAGGCAAGTCGGCGGAAAGATGGGAAAAATTTACACCCCTGCCGCCGGCCAAAATAAGAGCCTTGATTGGTTTTTGCATCAACGATTGCGCCAGCAGCTGCTCTATTGCATGGGACCGATTGCGGACCATACGGCCGTCAATTATCGTATCCAACTGCTTTAAGATCTCGCCCTTGATGGTAATGGTGATTCTTTTTCTGGACATAGGCGTCTATTTACAATATAACAACGAGTTTTTATTTTGTCATATATAATCATACTATATCATACTCTATTTGTAACGGCTATTAAAGGGAGTTCTTACGCTCTGGGTAAAAAAAGTCTGAACGAAAAATAAATATCCACATCTGCTGTATAGAGATCGGTCAGCAGCGACTAGCTAGTAGCTTGTAGGACTAACCGCTACCAGCAACTCTCCCACTTGCTACAAGCTAATGAAGCACGAAGTCGATACTCCTCAAATATAGCCCGCCGGTATCTTCCCGGCGGGCGTCCCTAGATCTTTCCCGATCGATTAATGAGCTAAGGCAATGGGGGCGGGGCGGGATACTGCCTGCAAAAGGGCTAGAAACCTCTCCCTGCCTTTTTCGGCGCGTTCCTCCGGAGGCGGTGAAATGCCGGGCTCATCGCTAAGCCACAAAGTCCCGTCAGCCAGCGTCGCCACTTCATCCGGCGGAATATGACAACAGGAAGACAAAACATTTAATAATGCTTCCCCTCCCTGTGGCCATTGCTCCCTAAACAGCCTTATAGCTGCATCCGCGTCGGACTCCCCCTTAAGGCGCCTGAATCCGTTACGCTCGAAAGTTTCCAATAACGAAATCCCACTGCTCAATCCGCTCATCATCCCCTCCTGTAAAACCAAGCGCTTGCCTGTGACGGAAAAAAATCCCCCTTATGACAAGGTTTTCATACTATATATGACCCGCTCATAAGAAACAAAAATCTTCCCCGTCTATAAAGGGCAAAAGTCCAACTTAAAGGGGGAAGGGATGAATGTAGCAGCAATAGTTTTGGCTGGCGGTTATGGAAAGATCGCCGGCCAGTGCAAGGTCTTGGTTAATCTCAACGGCCAACCCATGCTTCACCATATCCTGCGTAACCTGGAACAAATCCCGTTCGGCCAGACCTGCCTAGTGGTCAACACCGAGGAAAACTCAGGCATAGCGATCCGCAATTCGCTCTGGGATTACAGAGGACTGACTTGGGTCGAGCAAGAGCGGCGTTGCGGCTCTGGGGGCGCAACCAGGCTCGCCTTGATGGCCCTTGATCCGCACATTTGCCATGTCCTGATCACGTTCGCGGATATGCCTTTGTGGCGGACGGAGACGTTCTGGGCAATGATCAGACGGCATATCCGGACCAAACCGCAGCTTACTCTGGTGAACATTCCGCTGACCAAGGGAACCAGGGTGGAGCGTTACGGACGAATCCTTCGCGACAAGCACGGCAAGATTATGGGGACAATTGAACCCTGGCAAATTCCGCCGGGGCAGACCGTAAAAGCAAACGAGGTTAATCCTTCACTGTATGTGGCTGAAGTGCGATGGCTCGGATACGCCCTAACGAAAATCCAGCCGGTCAATAAGGGCGACGGCTTTCCGGACGAATATCTGCTCCAAGACATCATCAAGGTCGCATACAAACAGAATGTCCGAGTTGAAGAGATCCGGATAGACGAACTAGATCAGGCACTCGGCGTCAATGATGAGGCTGAACTGGAGGAAGCAAGGGCAGCCTACCAGCGGATGTTCGAGCAAAATTAGGTTCCGGTCGCCTAGACTTCGCTGTACCGGCAGCAGGCTCTCTTAAAGCAAAACGGCTCCCAAGGGAACCGTAAAAGCTAAAAGCTTTGAAAGCCTGCTGCTTTTGTCATACCAAGTTTTCCGCCTGCCTAAGCTGCTCTATAGTATTTATACCCAACACTTCCTTAGGATCTATAGGCAACGATTCTATGCGTAAATCTTGCTTAATAGCCGCTTCTATCATATCGGTCAGGTAATACTCTCCTTGCGCGTTATTGTTCCGGATATCACCGATATTCTCCCAAAGCCACTTCGTGTTGAACATATATATCCCCGGATTGACTTCCTTTATTTTCCGCTCTTCTTCCGTGGCATCCTTATACTCCGTGATCTTGATAATACTGCCGGCAGACCCGCGGATAATGCGGCCGAAATGTACGAATGGAGCATACTCTCCCTGAAAATTCGGGACAGTAGTCGTAAACATGGTGAGCTTTGACTTATTATTATAATGCAACCGAATCAACCTCTTTAGGCTTTCTGCCTTGAGGAACGGCACATCGCCATACAGCACCAGGATATTTTCCGCCCGAACCTTTCCTTTCGCGGCCAGCACCGCGTGCGCCGTGCCTTTCTGCTCGGCCTGCAACGCGTAAATATAGCCGTCACCCAAGACCGCTTCCACTTTTTCATGTTTATAACCGACCACGATGATTGGCTTGGCCAGCTGGTTTATCTTGCTTACCTCGTCCAATAAATATAGGATGAGCGGTTTGTTCTTAAGCATAACCAAAACCTTGGGCACTTCCCCGTTGCCCATCCTAGTCCCTTTTCCTGCGGCTAAGATGACTATTTGGTTTCGCATGGCTTATTTTTTTATCTTCGATGAGAATACGCAGCTCCGCGGCGGCAATTTGACGAAATCCATCCGAAATTCCACCCCACGCTTGGCAAACCCCAGCTTCTGATACCATTGATGCAAACCCTCATTTTCCGTCCGGCTGGTGGCTAAAAGCTTATAGCAATTCTTCTTTTTCGCGAGCTTGACCGCTTCTTTCACCAGTTTCGTGCCCAGTCCCTGGCCACGATATTCCTTTTCAACAAACAGATCTTCAACAAGCCCGTATGGTTTCTGATGCAACTCATTGCGGATCAGGTACAGGAATACCCTGCCGGCCTCTTTATTCTTATCCATAAACTTGATCTTGATGGCTTCCGATCTAATGCTTTTTTGCTTGAGTTCCATAGGGTATAGTTTAATTGATATTCATATATTTACTACTACTCTGCGGCTAATCGCCATATCAGTTTCGCGGTCTTTTCCGCGTTATGCCGGAGTAGGCTCCTTTTAATGCCGTCCCCAGGCAGATTCTGGAACACATAATCGGCCAGAAAATTGTCCGCGACCACCTTGACCTTTTGCGCCATAATCCCCGTCACATCCGGCCAAACGAATTCCCCGCCTTCCTTATTATACCGTTTCAGCCACTCCTGAGAAGGTTTCTGGTCGTTTATCACCACTACGTCCAGCTTGCCATTCCCGAGATACTTGGACAGCTCTTTAACGAAATCGGAGGCCTTAAACCCTTCGGTCTGGCCGTGCTTGGTCATTATGTTGGTTATATAGACCTTCCTCGCCTTTGTCTTTTCCAACGCTTGTCTTATCCCTTTGACCAAAAGATTGGGCAAAATGCTTGTATACAAATCGCCCGGGCCGAACACTATTATATCCGCCTCTCTTATGGCTTTGATTGCCTGCGGATTGGCTGGAAGATGCCGCAGTAATTTCAGGCTTTTTATCTTCGGCCTTGTTTTCCCTTTCGGTTCGTCTATATTATGTTCGCCGATTATTCGGCTTCCGTCTTCCAGGGTCGCTACCAAAGTAGCTGGTTTCAGGGTCGCGGGAATGACTTTTCCTTTGGATTTGAGCATCTTTGCGCAAATGGCGATCGCCTTTTCCGCACTGCCCGTGACCTTTTCCAATACCGACAAGACGATATTGCCCGCGTTGTGGCCAGCGAGCGAACCGTTGCAGAAACGGTAAGCAAACAATTTTTTCAGATCCCCGTCTTTGGAAAGCCCGAGCAGACACTGACGGATATCGCCCGGGGGGAGGACACCGAGCTCTTTCCGCAATATCCCGGTAGAACCTCCGTCATCAGCCGAGGAAACTACGACCGAAAGCCGCGCCGGGAATTTCTTCAATCCCGACAATAAAGTGAATGTCCCTGTACCCCCGCCGATGATTACAATATTTTTCATATACCGCAAATCCTTCGCTGATCAGTACGCTGATCAGCCACTGACATACGCTATCAGCGTAATATCAGCGTAGCAATCAGCGACCTGTCAGCGGATTACTTATCCAACACCGACAAGTCTCCTTCGTCCTGCCCCAGCTCCCTGGCCTTGAGCACACGGCGCATTATCTTGCCGCTGCGCGTCTTAGGCAGGCTACCGACAAACTCCATTCCCTCGGGGACCGCTATGGCCGCTATCTCATGGCGGACGTGGAGCTTGATGCTCTTGATGAGTTCGTCATTTCCCGCAGCCGTTCCCTTTAACACCAAAAAGGCCTTTATCCGCTCGCCTTTTATCTCGTCCGGCTTGGCGATGACCGCAGCTTCGGATACGGCCGGGTGCGAGACCAGCGCGTTTTCCACTTCCGCAGTGCCCACGCGATGGCCGGAAATGTTGATGACATCATCGCTCCTCCCCAATATCCGGATGTACCCATCCTCATCCTTGATAGCGAAGTCCCCCGTAAAATATGCGCCCTTGATCTCGTTCCAATATTGATTGAACCTGTCGGGATTATTCAGACAGGTACGCAAAGCGGATGGCCAGGGTTTCCTTATTATCAAAAATCCTTTTTCCCCGGCCTTGACGCTGCTGCCATCCTTATTGACCACGTCCGCGTCAATGCCGAAAAACGGCCGACCCGCGACCCCGGGCTTTTGCGGCAGGCCCGGCAAGGTGACTATCATATGCCCGCCAGTCTCGGTCTGCCACCAAGTATCCACGACGGGACACTTCCCGCCGCCCATGTTCTGGCAATACCACTGCCACACTTCCGGATTAATAGGCTCGCCGACCGTACCGATAACCTTAAGCGAAGAAAGATCGTGCTTCTTGCAGTATTCTTCCCCGTATTTCCGCAGCATCCTTATGGCCGTCGGTGAAGTATAGAAGATATTCACTTTCTCTTCCTCGATAACCTTATACCAATGATCGGGCGCCGGGTGGTCAGGCACGCCTTCCACTATCACCGAGGTCAAACCGTTGGAAAGCGGCCCATAAACGATATAGCTATGGCCGGTTATCCAGCCCGGGTCTGCCGTGCACCAAAAGATGTCATCGGAAGACAAATTAAAGACTTTTTTCGTCGTGTAGTGGGTGTAAACACTATAACCGCCGATCGTATGAACTATGCCTTTTGGCTTGCCCGTGGAGCCGGAAGTATAAAGCACGAACAACGGGTCTTCGCTGTCCATTTCTTCGGGTTCGCAAACGTCGCTTTGCTGGTCTATCAACTGATGATAACCGACCTCCCTATCGCTATCATCCCGGCTCGCATCTATTTTGTCATTGTGAGGAGTCCCGATGAAATCGGGATGGCGTGACAATCTCTTATCCATTGATGATCCACGGTTAAGGAATCCATCGCTCGCGCTCGGGATGACATTATCATTATCACGATCCAGCACTATCACCCTCTCCACATAATCCAGTCCCTTAACCGCCTCCTTTACGGTCGATTTCAAATCTTTTTTCGCTCCGCGCCGCAAAGTCCAAGTCGCAGTGACTATGGTTTTAGCCTTAAGATCTTCTATTCTTTCCCTTAACGCCTTATCGCTAAATCCTGCAAATACAACGCTATGCACGGCGCCGATGCGCGCGCAACCAAGCATAGCCACGGCTTGTTCAATAACAAGCGGCATATACAAGACTACTTTGTCGCCTTTCTTTACGCCCAAAGATTTTAACCCATTAGCGAATTTATTTACCTGCTTTAACAATTCTTGGTAAGTGATAGTGCAACGTTCATAATTTTCATTGGTATAGACCAGCGCCACTTTATCACCCAAGCCTGCATTAATATGCCTGTCTAAGCAATTATGGGTTATGTTCAACTTCCCGCCAATAAACCATTGGTAGTTTGGATATTTCCACTCAAACACCTTGTCCCATTTCTTGAACCATTCAATTTCTTGCCCTGCGACACCAGCCCAGAATTTTTCCGGGTCTTGGATGGATTGGTTATAAAATTTTTGGAATTCTGATTTATTCATAAATTTAGTGTTCAACTTTACGGAAAACCTAAGATTTGCTCTCGATAAATTCGAACAGTGTTCAAGCAAACGTTCTTTACAAAACTTTTTCTCTCTGTTATTTTAACCGATGAAAGGAGGTTCTATGCCAATTGAGGCAGGAACTGACGAAGCTGTATTGCTTCAACGCAGAGAAGATCCAGGCGCAGTCGCCGCGATGATACGACAGCTACAACGGCGTCGACAAACACCCATTAATGTCCAACCCCAACTCGCTACTGACATCAGCGGAGAGGAAAACCCCCAGCCCCGGGAGGGAAACGCCGCGGATGATGTCATTCTCCCCGAAAATCTGTGAAGTTCCTGGGCAGCTTGTCTGGTCCAACCCAGACAGCTGCCCTCTGTTTTTTTATGTGTTTTTATCTTCTGTGAACATCTGTAGTATATTGCTTCTGTTGTTCTTGCAGCCTTATTCAACAGTTACGCTCTTCGCCAAGTTCCGCGGTTTATCCACGTCACAGCCACGAGCTACAGCTACATAATAAGCAAATAATTGTAAGGGAATTGCGGACAAAATCGGCGTGAGCATTTCCAAAGTTTTTGGGATATAAATTACATCGTCCGCCAATTTTTTTATTTCTTCATTTCCTTCCGTCGCAATGGCAATCACGCTGCCGCCTCGGGCTTTTATTTCCTTAATGTGGTTGATATTTTTTTCGTAAACGCTGTCTGTCGGAATTATTATTATTACCGGAAAATTTTCGTCGAGCATAGCAATGGGCCCATGCTTTAACTCCGCGCCATTATAGCCTTCCGCGTGTATATAAGCGATCTCTTTTAGCTTGAGCGCGCCTTCTAACGCTACGGGAAAATTATATTTCCGACCGAGGTAAAAAAAATGATGCGAGTCTTTATATTTTTGCGCGATGGCTTTAATTGCTTCGGCTGTGTTCAAAATACAATCCATTTTTTCCGACAAATCTTTTATTTCCTTTATGATTCTTTGTCCGGTAACTAAAGACATTTCTTTTTTTCGGCCAAAATAAATGGACAGCAAAGATAAAATTGCAACCTGCGAGACAAAAGCTTTGGTGGAAGCTACCGCAATTTCCGGTCCAATATGGTTGTAAACCCCGGCATCGGTTTCGCGCGCGATGGTCGAACCGGTTACGTTTACAATCCCCAAAGTCAAAATATTTTTCCTCTTTGCCTCTTTAAGCGCCATTAAAGTATCTGCGGTCTCGCCGGATTGAGAAATCGCCAAAACAGCGGTAGTAGGAGTAAGCAATGGTTTGCGGTAAGCAAATTCCGAAGCGAATTCTACTTCCACAGGGATTTCCGCGTACTCTTCCAGCATATATTCGCCGACTAGCCCTGCATTGCGCGCCGTACCCATCCCCACAATTATTAGCCTATCAACATTATCTAGACGCTTATTTACCCGTTCCAAACCGCCAAGTTTAACCATCCCTTCATCTAAAATTGTCCTGCCGCGGATACTGTTAACCAACGCGGCCGACTGTTCGAAGATCTCTTTGAGCATAAAATGTTCAAAACCTCCTTTTTCCGCCGCCTCTATAGTCCACTCAATATTTTGTGATTGCTTTTCCTTGATTTGATTTTCCAGGTCAGAAATAAAATATTGACCCTCTCGCAAGGTTATCATCTCACCATCTTCCAAATAAATAACTTTTTGGGTCACGGGCAAGACAGCGGTCAAATCAGACGCGACCACGTATTCTTGCTCGCCAATTCCGATTACTAAAGGAGAGCCGAACCTGGCGGCAACTAAAGCGCCTGGGTCTTTGGCTGAGATCACCGCAATACCGTAAGCACCGGTGACTTGTTTCAAGGCTTGCTGTACCGCATCTTGTAGGGACACGCCATGACGTGTCCCAACATTTTGATATTTCTCAATCAAGTGCGCCAATACTTCCGTGTCCGTATCCGAAGAGAATTTATGCCCTTCCTTGATCAGTTGATCTTTTAAAGTCTGATAATTTTCTATTATCCCGTTATGCGCCACGAAAATTTCGCCCTTACAGTCGCAATGGGGATGCGCGTTCTTCTGGCTGGGTATGCCATGCGTGGCCCAGCGGGTATGGGCAATGCCGAGACGAGAAGACAGGTCCTGGTCCTTTATTTTATCCTGCAATACCGAAACCCGGCCCTTATCTTTAAAGAACTTGATGCCGTCTTTCTGCGCAACCGCTATCCCGGCACTGTCGTAGCCGCGATATTCCATTCTGGAAAGCCCTTCCATCAAGATAGGAGCCGCTTCCCGCTTTCCGATATAACCGACAATACCGCACATACCGATTGGTAGCTAGTAAATAGTAATTTAATAAATAGGAAATAGAAAAGGAAACTTGTTACGCATTGTCCTCACTTAATAAGCGGAGAGGGGGCCGGTTTCCCAGTCGGTCCCCTCGTTTTATCAATTATGTGGTCGTCCCGGAATGGGCTTCCTGCCAAGCTTGTTCAGCGGCGCCCAGCTGACCCAAATTCATGCCCTTGCGGGCACCATGAGCCAATTGTTCGCATACTTCTTTGCCCCAACCGGACAACTTTACGATCTCGCCCTTCTCTCGCCGATCCAAAAGATCAAGCGCGATTGAGTGCAGCACATTGACGACATAGTCTGGCCGCATCCTAATGATCGGCCACTGACCATGCCCCTCTTGGGTCAAAATCAGATGGTCCAGCAAGTCGCCGGCGCCGCCTTCCCGGGTTCCGCACAAGGACTCACCGCCCGTCCCAGGCACAATGCCATCATGCCTTCTTCGCCATTGTACGTAAACACGCACCATGCGGAGATCAGACGGATCGACGCGGTCGCATTTCGCGGGCACGACGGCAGATTCTTCTCCGTCGAGCCAGTCCTGACCATACTTCATAGCGCCTCCTGTAATATGACATAACAACAATAACTGAACCTAACCAGAATCTACAGATGATTCCAGTTAAATTCAAAGATTGTTCTTTGGGTGTCGTAGATCTCCTGGTTCTGTATTACTACGCCAATGGGGTTGGCCTCGTTGTCCAGGCTGATATGCGCGACTTTGCCGGCATAGATTATCTCGTGCGTTGATTTAAGCTTCTGCCCTTCCGTCGGCATCCATTTCCGTTCATCCAAACCAATGGGCTTGCCGCCTTCCCCGAGCGAGATGATCTTTACTTTTATCTTCCTAGCAATACGCTTATCGCTAAAATCTGGCATCGCGCCATAGACATTCTTGCGTTCCTGCGCGGTGGCGGAAGAATAAAGGTAGTATTCCTTTTCCAAAGTTTTAGACACCTCATCCAGCACGTCCTCAAATATCTGCCTTATGCCTTTAGCGCCTTCGTAAAATTTAACCACAGGTTTGCCGCCCTGCTTCTCAAACAGCGTCCTCAATTCCGGCAAACTCTCCCGGACCTGATCCTTCACTTCCGACAACTCCCGCTGTTTTTCTTCTATTGCGGACAAAAGTTTTTCCGGCGGCTCGGCCGCGAAGTGCTGGTGCGTCTTGGTGTCGTAGAAACTAACCAATCCCTGCTTCTGCAAGGATTTTAAGATATCATAAGTCGTGCCGCGGTTGACCTTGGCCTTGGCCGCAATAGACCGGACAGGGGAAGGGCCAAGTTCGATCAAAGCCGTGTATACGGCGGTTTCTTTATCGTTAAGTCCAAAATTTTTTAAAATTATCTTTATATCCATAGTGTAAAATTAGTTTACGCCTGCTTTGGGATTTTGTCAAAAATTTTTCTACAAAATTGGTCATAAATATAAAAAAGCCTTTTTTAAAGGCAATTTATACATTTATTTTGTGGATTTTTTCCTACATAAATATAGGTTATCCACTTTTTCGATAAACGTATATCTCATGGTTCTTTGGCAACCTAAAGACCAGTTGTGGTTTTATGCCAGGGAAAGGAAAATCCCTAATCACGGCCAAACTACCCGGTCTGCAGTCCGCCAGGAACTTTTTTTCCACCCTCTTCATCAGAGGAGGGTAAAGGTAGCCATATACTACCGTGGCCTCGGACCAGGGGTGTTTGAAAAAGTTTTGATTGACGAATTTAGCCTTGGACCCTTTGAATATCCGTTTGATCCTGGCCAGCCAGTGAGTCCACCAGGTCAATTCAAAACCCAACGTCTTGGCGCCAGTCTGTTTTTCTATCAGAAAACAGACCTTGCCATCCCCGCTGCCCAGATCAAAAAAGGTATCCTTTTCCGAGATACCCAGCTCTTTCGCGAAAAATTCTATATCAGAGGCACGAGTAGGGACGAACGGCACCCGCGTCATCACGAACCCTAAAAACGCGCTGAAGATGACGAGCAGCAGGATCAAGTTCACTACCAATAAAAATATCATTATGGCCAATACCATATCCTAATTATACCATAAATGGAAGATCCCGCTTAAGCTTAGAAAAAATATGGAAAACCCCTCTTTAAAACATTGGCGGGCAACCCCGCGCCAATAGCGCTTCACACTCTGATACAGGATGAGCTATTAATATTCCCCAACAAAAAAGACCTGTCTGGTTTAGACAGGTCTTTTATAATCGGGCAGCCACCTACTTTCCCGCCGGTATGCACCGGAGTATCATCGGCCCGTGCGTGTTTTACTTCTGAGTTCGGAATGGGATCAGGTAGGACCACGCTGGAAATGCCACCCTCCGGTTCTTTTGACGAGGGTCAAAAGAACCGGAGGAAGGACAATCTACTTAAGTAGATTGATTATGGGATTGGAAAGGACCAGAAACACGCCGACTACCGCGAGGATGACTAGGACAAAACCCAATATCTTGAAATTCTGTTTAATCACAATATAATTCTTACCCCGAATTCTCCGCCAGCTGGCGGATCCGAATGCCCCAAATGTTTCCCTTACTCGGGCCATTTGGATACTATCTGTAAATTCGGATTATATTATCCATAAGTCACAAATTGCTAGTCAAATAAAGCTGAATCAAAACTTTCGATTGATTAGTACTGCTCGGCTGAAACGCTCGCGCGCCTTACACCTGCAGCCTATAAACATCCATCCCGACTTGATCCATATTGCTACTTCACAAGTCGAAACTTCAGTGAATACGGGGTAGTCTTCCCCGAATCTTTCGCCTAAGATCGCTCCTAGGCAACGAAACCTAGTTTTGTGGACGGCTTCACGCTTATATGCCTTCAGCGCTTATCCTAACTAGACCTAGCTACCCCGCCATGCCCTTGACAGGACAACGGGTACACCAGAGGTCTATGCATCTCGGTCCTCTCGTACTAGAGATGCGACCACTCAAGTTTCGTACACCCACAGCAGATAAGGACCAAACTGTCTCACGACGTTTTGAACCCAGCTCGCGTACCACTTTAATAGGCGAACAGCCTAACCCTTGGGAGCTTCTTCACCCCCAGGATGTGATGAGCCGACATCGAGGTGCCAAACCCTCTCGTCGATATGGACTCTTGGAGAGGATCAGCCTGTTATCCCTAGAGTAACTTTTATCCGTTGGGCTTTGCGTCTTCCACTCGAACGCATCGGATCACTAACTTCGACTTTCGTCCCTGCGCGGCTCGCCGGCCTTGCAGTCAAGCATGCTTATGCGTTTGCACTATCGACGCGATTTCCATCCGCGCCTAGCATACCTTAATAAACGCCTCCGTTACCATTTAGGAGGCAACCGCCCCAGTTAAACTACCCACGAGCCACTGTCCCACGGTAGGTTAAGCCGTGGTTAGAAATCAATCCTTTGCAGGGTGGTATTTCACTGTTGCCTCCCCCCGGCCTAGCGGCCGGGATTCAAAGGCTCCCACCTATGCTAAACAACAAAAAACTAATTTCAATGACACGCTATAGTAAAGCTTCATAGGGTCTTTCCGTCTTGCTGCGGGTAGACGGCATCTTTACCGCCATTGTAAATTCATCGGAATGTTCGTTAAGACAGTCCCCTACTCGTTATGCCATTCGTGCGGGTCGCAACTTACGCGACAAGGAATTTCGCTCGAAGTGTTACATGATGATTATTCATCAGGCAAAGTCATTTCTGCTTTGCTCTGCATATCGCTATGCAGGTCGGACTATATCTTCTTCAATTTTAGATTGAAGCTTGGCGTATAGTCTCTGAGGAGAGCAAATATCTGGATTGTTTTTTACGGTTCATGGTTTCAATAATCCTTGCAATTTCACTTGCCCCTTTCGGGGTTAAGTGGATTCCTTTCTGAATTAAAGAAAGGATTTGCACAAATTTATTGAAGTCTTCTTTCTTGGCAGTCCTTAATGGATGCTTTTGAAAGAATGGCACAATTTTTTCTTCTAAATCTCTAAAGGATCTTACGCAGAACCTGTAAAGATTTTCTTTGTGATTATCTTTCCGGCGATTTACATAAAGCTTACCGCAACCGAAGAATTTTTGAATTTCTTCCAATGAGTTTAAACTTTTTGCGCCTTGAGTAATCACAAATTCGGGAAAAATTTGCCAACCAGAACTCGTAGTGCTGTTTTTGTTGAAGCTTACGGAAAATGTTCCTTCGCCGTCAACAAACCCAACAATCCAGTAAATTAGCTTTTCCTGCTGATTGTCTGCACTGACTTGATTTTTACTTGGTATAATATTTTGTTTCCATAGATTTCTCTATGGTTACATTATACCATAGTACAGTCAGATTCATCAGAGTTTCCAGCATTTAGCCAAGTTTTACTATGGCAGCTAAAACCGCTTAAAAAGCGGGAAATTCGTTCACCATAGGACAGTTATAGTTACTGCCGGCGTTCATCAGGGCTTGGCCCCCTAGCTTTCGCCGAGGGGTTTAACCTTCTGACACTGGCCAGGCATCAGCCCGTATACATCAGCTTGCGCTTTAGCACGGACCTAAGTTTTTGGTAAACAGTCGGGAGGGGTCTTTCGCTGCGTCCCTTTTAATATGCTGGGTAATGGAGGGGATGATAATACAGGTTCATCCCCATTGTGGGAGTAATACTACCTCCTAGAATTTGTGGGCGGATTGCTCCGCCCAGGGGCTTGGCTCATGCATAAGCCGTAAAGCTAAGGTCATTATCCTTAGACAACTACGACACCGCCGCCAGTCCACACTGGCAGCCATGCTCGGCGGCTGTCCGCCTGCCATACTGCGCCCCAAACTTTCCATTACCCAGCATATAAAAGGGAAAGGTATATACCTAAGGTACACCTGCTTTTTTGCCGAGTTCCTTAACGAACATTGTTCCGGACGCCTTGGGATTCTCTCCCCATCCACCAGTGTCGGTTTACGGTACGGTCGCTTATAAGCGTAACTTTGACGCTTTTCTTGACACCTCGGTTCATGCGAATTCCCGTTGCCAGGTTTCTCCATCTTTTCGCGATTACAGAATTGCATCGCATCTCTTGCGAGGTAGCAATGCAGCTCATAGGAAATCCGGATTTGCCTGGATTTCCACGCTACGAAGACAGCGACGCTAATAGTCAGATAACGCTCGCACTACCGTGATGCGTCCCGCCCAAGATAACTTATAAGCGGTCACGGAATATCAACCGTGTTGTCCATCGGGCATACCCCTTGGGGCCTGCTCTTAGGACCGACTAACCCAGGGACGACGATCGTTGCCCTGGAACCCTTGGATATTCGGCGAAGAGGATTCTCACCTCTATATATATTACTTATTCCAACATTCTCACTTGTATGCTGTCCACCGCGCCTTACGGCTGCGGCTTCAGCCTGCATACAACGCTCCTCTACCACCAGCGCATCTCGCTGCCGCTCGCTGCGCAAGTTATCAAATTATAAAGTTGAAAGTTAAAAGTGGCTGCGTCTCCGCAGTTACTTTATAACTTTATAACCTTACACTTTCTACTTGCGCGTCGAACGATAGTGAGACGCGCTGATCCATGTCTTCGGCACCTGACTTAGCCCCTATATATTGTCGGCGCAGGATCGCTTGACCAGTGAGCTGTTACGCTTTCTTTAAAGGATGGCTGCTTCTAAGCCAACCTCCTGGTTGTATGAGCAACCCCACATCCTTTGCACTATAGCCAGGATTTGGGGGCCTTAGACGATGGTGTGGATTCTTCTCCATTTGTCCGATGGACCTTAGCGCCCACGGACTGACTGCCGAGATCTTGACCAAAGAGAATTCGGAGTTTGGTTCGAGCCTACCGCTTGCGCAGCAGGGATCGATTCAGTGCTCTACCTCTCTTGGGAACTCTCGACGCTAGCCCTAAAGCTATTTCGAGGAGAACCAGCTATCACCCAGTTCGATTGGAATTTCTCCCCTACGCACAGCTCATCCCCTATTTTTGCAGCAATAGTGGGTCCGGACCTCCCGTTACTTTTACATAACGTTCATCCTGGCCATGCGTAGCTCACCGGGTTTCGGGTCTAACTCACGCGACTTTTAGGAAATTGTAGCGTCCCGATGCTTGATCGGGACGATCAATATCCTAATACGGACGTTTTGTCCTCGCTTTCACTGTGATTTCGCTCTTGTTGGAGCTTAACCAGCCGCGTAAGATTAACTCGTTGGATCATTCTTCAATAGGCACGCCGTTACGCTGCCGTTTTCCTTGCGGAAAACGGTTAGCGCTTCGACTCCTTGTAAGTATATGGTTTCAGATACTATTTCATTCCCCTTCCGGGGTGCTTTTCACCTTTCCCTCACGGTACTTGTTCGCTATCGGTCAATATGAGTATTTAGCCTTAGATCTTAGTCGACCTGACTTCCAACCAGATTTCTCGTGTCTGGTTGTACTCAAGAAAAGATGAGGAAATTGCAAGGTGTTTCGCGATACGGGACTATCACCCTCTTTGGTCCGCCGTTCCAGGCGTGTTCTGCTACACAGCAAACATAATTTCCCTGCGGATTTACAGATCCGCAACCACCTCAACTTATTACACCTATCAAGCAACGCCTGTAAGCTTTAATCCCTAAGTCTTGCGACCCAAGAAAACACTTGATAGGTTTGGGCTAATAGAATATTTATTCGCTGGATACTATAATCAAATCCAACGAATAAATATCTATATGTTTCCGCTTTCGCTCGCCACTACTGACGGAATCTCGCCGCACCTCGCTACCGCCCGGTGTCGGCAAGTTATCAAGCTATTAAGTTCAAAGCGGCTGCATTCCTGCAGGCTTGATAACTTGGAACTTAATAACTTTCAACTTGCGCCGAACGCTAGTGAGGTGCGGATTGATTTATTTTCCTCGTGCTACTGAGATGTTTCACTTCGCACGGTTCCCGCGCTACGCGCTCCTCAGCGCATAGGCATCCTAATCTTCCATTAGGATGGGTTTCCCCATTCGGACACCCCCGGATCAAAGCTTGTTTGCCAGCTCCCCGAGGAGTTTCGTCGGCTCCTACGTCCTTCATCGGCTCATATTGCCAAGGCATCCACCATATACCCTTGTCTGTTTTGACTCAATTGTTTGACTAGCAATTCGTGACCACCAAAATCAGTCTATAAAGTTATAAAGTTAGAAGCCATGAAGTTACTGCAAACTGCAATTACTTTATTGACTTTACGAACTTTAAGAACTTCCAACTGATCTGATGAACAAACTGCTTTAGGATACAATGTTCAATGACTTGAATCTACATTCTATATATTAAGTGGTTAAAGCTTAATATATAGATACCCTTATTCGGTTTTCAAGCTGCTATCCATTGCCGCCGCACAACTACTGCTCGAACCCCGTTCTTACAAGGCCTGTATACCCTTCGTAAAGATGGTACGCCGAAGATCGGTGAGCAGTAAATGCGCGGGGACAATTTTCAAGGTTATTTCAGATATGGGGACGGAAAGGAGAGAGCAAATTTAGCTAGGGCACAAAAAAACCGCTTTAAGCGGTTATGTAAGCCGTACAAAATACGCCAGTTACATAAACCGCATTTTTGTGCTCAATAATTTGCTATTCCTCATATGTCCGTTTGTTGACTTATCGTAATATCAATTTTAGATGATATTTGAATTGATGTCAAGGGTTTTGCCGATAAATTAAGCATAAATTTTTTTCTCTTATTTATGCGGGTATACACCCCAAAAACCCCCATATTTTCCACATTTTACCCACATTTGATAATAGCAAGCTGTTAGTAATAGGTATTAAGCTTAATACTTACTACTACGTATTTGATACTTGCAACAAAATTGACTCCCCCTCCAGCTTTTTGCTAGCCTAAGCGTGAAGGAGGTGCCGAAATGTCGGCAAATTTTTCGATCCGACAGGTGGAAGATATCGTCGTCATTGATGCGCGGGGCCGGATAACGATGGAGGGAGGCACGGGTCTTCTCGGGGAAAGGATCCGCGGCGAACTCAGGGGCGGCCGTAAGAGGATCGTGCTGAACTTCGCGGATGTAACCTATGTCGACAGTTCAGGAATCGGTGAGATGTATAGCGCTTTCGCCGCCGTTGCCAGCCAGGACGGGCAACTCAAGCTGCTCAACCCAACCAAACGCATTCGCGAACTGTTGCGGGTCACCGGACTTTACAAGATCTTTGAGATATTCGATGACGAGACCTCGGCTGTCAGCAGCTTCGCCTCCCCCGTTTTCACCGGCCCTTACTTTCGGAGGGGAGGATTGTCCGAAGGACGGTTGAACGAATGACAACCACAACGCCAAACCAGGCGCCGGTCCAATCCCGCGCGCCTGGTTAATTTTTATGTTTATTGTAAACTTTACCAAAGATTCCCTTTGACAGCTGCTGTCAAAGGGAATCTTTGGCAATCGTTATTACTTCCAGTCTTTTATCATAATATGCCTACCCTTCAACTCCACTTTCAGCTTCTGCTTCTCTTTCCACTTTAATTTGCGGACATATTCAATCGGCAAGGTCACCACAAAACTCTTGCCACCCCCGGCTTTGGAAAGCTTGCGGATATTATGCTGCTCCATTTTTCTTTGCGCCATAGTTTTGTTTTTGCTACTGAACTAGTTACTGAACTATTTCAGTAACTCTAAAAATTGTTTTTCATCCAAAATCGGCACCCCCAATTTCATCGCCTTGTCGTATTTGGAACCCGGGTCGCTTCCGACTACTACATAGGAGGTGTTTTTTGATACGGATTCCGTGACCTTGCCCCCAAATTCCTTAATCTTTTTCTTGGCTTCGTCGCGGCTCATACTGTCCAATGTACCGGTAATGACAAAGGTCTTGCCTTTCAGCTTGTAGCTTGTAGCTTGTAGCTTGTAGGGCTGCACGCGGACCCCGTTTTTCATCAGCTTTTGAATAAACTTAAGGTTCTCCTTGGTATGGAAATGATCATACACGCTCTTGGCCACGACGTCGCCTACGTTCTCTATAGAGTTTATTTCGTCCAGCGAGGCATCCATTAATTTTTCCAGGCTGCCGAAATGCTCGGCCAAGTCCTCGGCTGTCTGTTCGCCCACATGCAGTATCCCAAGCGCATTGATGAACCGGGCCAAACTCACTTCGCGATGACCCTTAATGGAATTAATGATGTTCTCGGCCGACTTCTCCCCGAACCGCTCCATCCCTTCTATATCCTCTTTCTTTAAAGTGAAAAGATCAGCCGCGTCGGAGATTAACCCCTCTTCCTGGAACCGGTCCAATATTTTCGGTCCGACCGTGTAGATTTCCAATACGTTAACGAAGTGCTGCAAAAAGCGGCGGTTCTTGGCTGGACATTGTGGGTTGGTACAATAATATGCTACTGATAATAATTGAGGTTTTTTGTTAGGCTCTTGTATCAAGTTTTTGTGAGCACTCTTATTATGTTCATTGACCTTTATGAGATAAGAATCAGTGCTGTGCGATATTGTACGCGACTCTCGGCGCTCCACTCTCCCCTCGCACACCGGACACTTTTCCGGTACTTTTATAGGTTTCTCTTTCCCTGTTCTCATCTTCGGCAGGACTTCGACCACTTCGGGAATAACATCGCCCGCTTTTTGGATAACTGCCGTATCGCCTATTCTGATATCCTTTTCTTTTATCATATCCAGGTTATGCAAAGTTGCTTTGGCGACTGTTGAACCGGCCACCAGCGTTGGCTCAAATATGGCCACCGGCGTCAGCACTCCTGTCCTGCCCACGTTCCAGATCACTTCTTTAATGACAGTCGTGGCCCGTTCCGCCGGATACTTGAAAGCCGCCATATACCGCGGCGCCTTGCCCACTATTCCCAGCCGGTCCTGCAAAGACAAATCGTCCACGGACACCACCACCCCATCCGTGCCGTAAGGCAGGTCCGCGCGGATATTGCCGATCTCATCGATGAACTTTTCCACGCAACCAAGGTCCGCGCATTTCATTTCATGCGCATCCACCTTAAACCCTAATTCCCGCAATAACCGATGCTTGTCGGAATGGTTTCGGATTTCGATATTCGGATTTCGAATTTGCGCTATGTCCCACGCAAAAAACTCCAGTCTCCGTTCCGCGGCCAACTTAGGGTCCAACTGGCGCAGGGAACCGGCCGCGGCATTGCGCGTGTTGGCTAAAAGTGGTTTTCCTTCTTTTTCGTATTTCGCGTTCAGTTCGCGCAGGACCTTCTTGGACATTATCCCCTCGCCGCGCACCTCTACATATTCCGGATAAGGCGCGCGGAGTTTGAGCGGTATTGACTGGATGGTCCTTAAGTTCTGGGTAATGTCTTCGCCGACAAGGCCGTCGCCGCGGGTGGACCCCTGGACGAAAACACCATTCTTATATATCAATGAAACGGATAATCCGTCCAATTTGAGTTCACAGAAATACTCCACCTTCGCGGAAGGCGACAGCAGCTTCTTAACCCGCTTTTCCCAGGCTTCCAGTTCTTCCTTGGAGAATACGTCGTTAAGAGAGACCATCCGCACGTTGTGTTTGACCTTGACAAACTTGTCCAAGGGCTTGCCTGCCACGCGGTTGGTCGGAGAATTCGCGTCCTTAAACTCAGGATACTGGTCTTCCAGAGCTTTCAGTTCGCGGGTCAGCGATTCGTAGATATCATCGGTGACCTTGGGATCATCCAAGACGTGATAACGGTAGCGCAAGTCCTCTATCTGCTCCCGCAGTTTCTCTATCCTGATTTTGATTTCTCGCTTATCCATAATTTAATTATAATCTTTTTTCGCTAAAATCGCTAATGAAAAACGGTCTGCCGGTAAACAACAAGCCTTTTAAATATGAGGGATCCACTTTCGTTTTGTGGCAATCTTACCGTGTTCGCCCGCTGGCCGGTTGCCGAAAAAAGTTATCCCCAATTGCCATTTGGTATTTAGTATTGTAAAATAACTATGAATAAAGTTGCGACTGTAGAATTTTGCAGAAACCAAATTATCCTCCCAAAATCCAATCTTGAAAAGTTAAGATAAATGCGCAACTCCCAAAAAAAAATCCAGCTGTCGCCCCGCCTAAAGTTTGGCGTGGGGCGCGGATATTCCCAAAACCGAATCATGAAGATCGGCAGCGTGGTTTTTCTCGTCATCGCGCTGGGCCTGACCGTCAATTCATTCCGGCTGGTGCTTAGCGGCAAAAACAGCGACTCCGCCGGCCAGGCCGTTCCGCAGGTATTGGGGGCCAGTGATGTTAAAACCGAACCAGCGGACAGCGGCATCCAGTTCGAGGAATACAAGATTCAGAAAGGCGATACGCTATTCAACATCAGCCAAAAATACGGTATCAGTTGGACGACCATCGCCACGCTCAATAATCTCAAAAGTCCGTTCACTTTAAAACCCGGGCAGACTATTAAGATCCCGCGGTAAAAGTAAACACCTTAATCTCTTCCCCGGACTTCAGTCCGGGGTTTCCTTTTATCTGCGGGCGGCCGCTTCGCTATCCGTGCTGGCTGAGCAAGGTTACCCGCGGCCGACTTCCTCTCCGCCTTCGGCTCTAGGTTTGATTTATCCCCGCCTTCCGGCGTGCGGTGGTGATTATCCTATACTACTACCATGGCCTACAGGCAGAGTTTCCTCTAAGCTAAAATGGCATTCGCCAGGTTTTTATTCCGTCTCTCTCAAGGAAAAGGCGTATTGTCGGACCAACTGACGCCGTTAAGAAGAGTTCCGTTATTGCCGTAGGCCGAACTGTCAACTGCGACAACACCGTCCCCATCGTTCAAGCGCCAATAGCCAACCAAACCAGTCTCCGTCCCCGTAAGTTGCGAACCCATGGCGGTGCTAATCTGGATGCCGCTCCGCGCTATGTTCCATATCCGAACCTCGTCCATCAAGCCGTTGAAATCGCTATATGTGCCTCCCGAACCATGCCCTATAATTACTGGATTGGCCGCGTTACAGACCGTTGAAACCAAGTTTATGGAGTTATCCAGCGACCCATTAATGTACAATGCGAAGACAGAACCGTCATAAGTCATAGCAATATGGTTCCAGGAATTCAACAGTATGGAACCTTTGCTGTCATAGCTTCGCCATGTAGTACAATCCGCAGCTTGAAACGAAAAGTGAATTTTTGTGGTATTGGGGATAATGTATAATCCGTAATTCCTCGATCCCGAATTTTCTTTCGTCACCAACGGCTGCCAGCTGGATGACGTGGAACGCGGATATACCCATGCCTCCACCGTGAATTTACTCAGCCGCAGGCTAAGACTATCAGGAATGCTAATATTAGCATTGGCGGTATTAAAATCGGCTGAATGGGTATTATTATCCCAGCTGTTTGCGGTCTCGACATTCGGAACATATGTCCTGATCCTCCGGTTCACGCCGAAGCTGCTGGCATTGATGTCCACCACGGTCTCGTTGGCGTAAGGAATACCCTTAGGAACATAAGTGGGGGAAGGGCCAAACCCCTCGATATTCACATACAAGTTCCCCCCGGACTCATTGACCAAGATCAGCTCCTGCTGCATGTCCGGATTCAGTTCCCGCTCAAGCTCAGGCAGGGTCAACGTACTCAATTTCGGCTGGCCGCGAACCAACCAATAATCGTAATTTTGGGTTGGATCGCTGCAAGGGGTCGTGGTGTAGACCTCCGGTTCCGTTCCTTCCGGGTCATAAGGCCGGTTCGGATCGTATTGGCACAAATAGACTGCAAGGTTTCCCGTATTGCCTGTGCTTAAGACCGTCACTCTTATCCTGCCATAGCCGCTGCCGCCCAAAGGATCCGAGGAAGCGGGATTGTAGATTGCGTAACGATTGACGGTATTAGAGAAAGTATTTGAAGAAGAAAGCACTAGGTCCTGGAAGGTCACGTCGCTAACGACGCTGCTGCTGCTGGTTAACGTTACCTTATTATCGTCGGTATTGGTAGTATAGACCATATCTGGCACCTTTCTTTTATACTTGAACAACACCTCTTCTTTCAGCGTTTCCGCGCCATACCAGGCCGGTTCAGTCCGCATCAGGTTTCCGGAAGAACGGATCTCCACGAACAAAATCGTGGCAATGCTAAAGCTTATGGCTAAAATGGCTGACAGCACCAGGATCGCCAACAGCAAGGTCACGCCTGCCTGCCCATAATCGCCATCAAACCGCGTCCGAGTTTGCGGATCCCGTAGCCAGTTTTTGATGCCCGATATGGCTTTGATCAATTTAAGGAAGCCTTTCATAAGATTAACGCCTAGGAATATCATATTTCATCGTGGTAACCGCGGTCTGATAATAAATCGGGACTCGTTCGCCGGTCGTTAATTGAGCGGCAAATTGGATATTCATTTCCACGAACGGCTGATAATTGGGAGTCACTCCCCCGTAATCGGCACAGAGCGAATATGGGTCGCACAACGGACGGATGAAAAAGGATAGTTGTTCCACCCGAAAATTCGGGGGGGTCATTATCTGCGGGCTAGCATCACCCTTTTTTAAGGCTAAAACCGGGGCAGGATTCTCCGCGGTTGCCTTAAATACCCCATTCGGCACGGGGTCGCCAACCGCGTGCCCGCCCGTATTGCCAGGGCCGTACGCGAGATAATAACACTCCTCCTCCCCCTCCGAGTTTATCACTCCCAATTTATTTTCTTGCAAAGCATAGGTATTGCTGACGCTGCTGCCCGCCGGGCTGCCTAAAGAAATCGTCACCGAGCTGCATGGCGGCAAGGAATTGGCCGCGTACCGCCCTGAAAGCAACGTACCGTAATTTATCACCCCATAATTGATGCTGCCGTTTCGAACATCCTTCACGATCGATTCGGTAAGATTGCGCATTCCCTGGGTCGCCTGGCGCAACGCTTCACCGCGACGATTGATCTTTAAAGTATAGTTAAAAATGGACATTAACGCGGTCATAACCAGCGCAAAAATGGTCGTGGCCACGATTATCTCCATCAAAGTGAAGCCGTAATCTGCCTTGCCTCTTTCCCAATTTTCTTTTTTGCCGTACTTTCGAAACATATTTTATGGCTGATAATTTTTCCAATTGGTCAATTGCATTTCCAGCTGCACCGAACATTTTCCGTCGTTTTTCCAATCACTATGGCGCGGACAGTTTTTATCAGTCCACCAAACGCGGGACACCACCTTTAGTTTAGGCCCGGGCAGACTCTTGTCAAAAGGCGGGTCGGTTATGGCAGTAATGGAGATCTGACGATAAAAATCGGATGTCCCGCTGCTTTTGGGGGCAGTGGGATGATAGTAAAAACCGGAGAAACCGGAAGATGTTACATCCGGATTGAAGTCCAAGCCATATACGTAATCACTCGGATCGTAGTCCTTAACCAGCCAAAAATCCTTATTGACCGGATTGTACGGTTCCATCATAAGGAGCCTATTGATCTTTTTCAACGGCGGTTCCTCTATGGCGTAATAAGCTTTCTTGCTCAGCCAATAATGGAAACAATACCCCCCTGTAGGTTTGTCAGCTAGATAATCGTAACAATCCGAAGCCAAAGTGTCATTGAGCCAGTTAGTATCCCTCATGTTCTTAACTGCCTCTATTCCCTCTCTTGCCAGGCCGATCGCGATTATCTGCTTGACCACATTGCCAGAGGAATTGTATGAATATATCGCCAAACCCACGGCCGCGGTTACACCCATCACCAAAATAAATATCGCGGCCAGCGTTTCTATGAGCGTCTGCCCTGACGAACCCAAAGCAAAATTATTTTTTTCGTGTTTTTTTTCAGATATCATGGTGAAGTGATCAATCCGGTTATGCCATTTATGGTTACCGTGCCGGACAAGGTCCCAGTGTCATCGGTAAGTTTAACGATCATGACAGAATCGGAACTAACTGGGTTGCCGCTGGGGTCAAAGCTTAGATCCACGTTAGTGATATAATTGACCAGGTCCTCGTAGTCGCTTCCGCTCCACGGACTGCTGCTGCAACCGGGCGAGAACAGTACTTTGCCGAAAGGCAATTTGAACGCGGCCAGCGCGCAGCTCGGTGTCTGCTCGGCCGGACTTATCGGACGGTCAATGGCTATGGGCTTGACGGACGCGAACCTGATACCTTTAGGAAGTTTTACGGTCTCTATATCCTTTATCCGCCAGGTGTTAGATGAGTCCCTATAAAGGGCCTGAAGGACATAACTCCTTTCGGAAGAAGCGGCATCCAACTTAATGATGTAATATTGCACCGGTTGGGAATCGGCTTCCGAATTCCTTCCGGAAAAGGTATAATTCTGAATCTCTCGGATGCTGCTTGTCAGGCCGGAAAGCGCTATCTTCAGGTTCCTTTTGGACCGCTGTCCAGCTAGATCGACCATGGTCACTGTCAAAAGCAGGGCCATAATGGTGATCACAACCAGAAGCTCCATCAGGGTAAAACCCCCCTGTTTTTCCGAATTTTGTTTCATAAAGGCTTTCCCTGCTTTAAGTATATCAAATGGCAAAAATTTCTCAAAAGCCCAAATATGACAGATACCAGTCAAGGATCTTTTGCCCATAAAATAAGGCAAGGAGCGACCCTACGGTCAGGAACGTGCCAAAGGGCACCTTGCTTTTCAAGGTCTTGCGGCCGGACAGGAGCAAAGCTACCGCTGCCACTCCCCCAAGGAATACCGCAATCATTATACCCACATAAGCCAAGGACCAACCTAAAGCCATTCCAAGCAAGATTGCCAATTTAACGTCCCCAAATCCCATCCACCGCCCTTTGGAAAGATACCAAAGCAGGAAAAACGGCAATGGCGCCAGGACCGCGCCGATCACCCCAGAAAAAAATTGCCCCGACAAATCAAGCCAGTTTCCGCCCAAAAGGCCGGAAGCCAGATTAAACAAAGCTACGGCCGCGGCCGCGGGAAAAATCACGTTATCCAGGATAAGGAAATGTTCCCAGTCAACTGCGAATGTCACGATAAAAGCAGCTATAACCGTCCAATCCCGCAACAGCAGCGCCACGCTGGCCAAATCTCCTGGCTGTCGGAAATGCCAGGCCAAAACGAATAAAGCGCCCGCAATAAGTTCCACCAAAAAATAGCGGAAAGGGATTTTCGCTTTGCATTTACGGCACTTCCCCCTCAAAAAAAGATAACTCAAAAGCGGGAACAGATCCCAACCGTCCAGCGTGCGGCCGCAGGAAACGCAATGCGAGCGGCCAAGGATGCTTTCTTCCCTAGGCAACCGCCAAATGAGCATATTAAGGAAGCTGCCGATGATGGCTCCAAAAACGAAGATGATTATTATCATATTTCAAATATTAATCACCGGCATTTACGTATGCCGGCTCACGCGGCTACTCCAGGCTCCCGAGCCTGGCCATAAATTGGATAGGCACTTTTTTTGGGTCTGGTTCTCGTTTGGCATACTGCCATAAAGCCCTAACCTGCGCATTATTCGGATCCAGCTTATAAACCTCTTCCAGGAAAGTCATCATCCGCTCGCGATCTCCTTCCTCCTGGCTAATTTTAGCCAGAAGAACCAAGGAGGGGAGGTAACCTTCTTTTATCGCCAGACCACGATATAGGTTATCCTTAGCTGCGGATACGTCGCCTAACTGATAATAAAGCAACCCCAGTTGAGCGTATCTTTCTCCGGTCTTGCTATCCAGATTCAGCGACTCGTTAAGTTCGGCGATCGCTTTTTCCAGATACCTCTTTTGCCCGGTTTTATAATAAAGATTATCGTAAAGGTTGGAAGCTATAAGCATGCTGCGTGCCTGCAGGGGGTGCATATTCTTCACGTTCTCGATATGGCTCTCCACCAGATCGATCGGTTTTCCGAGATAAATCTCACTGCCGGTTCGATAGGCAAAATAATTGGCATTGGTTGGGTTAAGCCACGCCGCGACAACGGTCAAAGCATAGGCCTTGGCGTAATCGCCATTTAAATACGCGCGATAACCATAAGCATATAGATATTCGGCGGTTATCAGGTTGGTACCAGCGATGATTAGGACCGCTCCGGCGGCTACCCCGGCAACGTAAAGGCCTTTGGGCAGACGGATAAAATATTCCTTGACGGCAGGCAGTAGCAGTCCAGCCAGCAAGATGGCCAGTAACATAAAATTTGGGATGGATACCGGCGTAAAACTTGCGCTTACCACGAATGCCGCAATGGCGACCAAGCCGGCCATAAGCATCGGGTCCTTCTGTCGCTTAAGTGACCATAGGCTGGCGGCCGCAGCAAGGACGAACAAGCCCAAAAAGCTCGCCAAAAACGGGATTCCGGTGGTCTCCCCCATCTGCAAAAACAGGTTATGAGCGTCGTCAAAGATATAGACCTTTTGATCTATGTGCTGATTGCGGTATCGCTCGAAAAATATCTGGAAATTTCCCGGACCGATACCGAGCAACGGACGCTCCGCCATCCCCTTAAGGGATACTTTCCAGACCAACAATCGCAAGGTGACGTTATCATCCGTAAAATAATTGGAAATTTTCAGGGCCGAAGGCCGGGCGACTCGCACGAAGACCACGCTAAAAGCCACACATAAGACAAAAGCCAAAGCGGCAAGCCATAATTGTTTCCTTCTGGCCTTCTGCCAGGCAAGCAGCGCGATCGCAGTGACTAGGCTCACAATCATCGCCAAAATCGCGCCACGGCTGGCCAAGGCGGCGGTTGTCAAAATCATCAAAATAGCGGCGGTAAAAAATCCAATCTTCGCCCAAAACCGCTTAGCCGTCAACCCCAACACTACCGCGAAAGGTAGGACGCAAGCCAAAAACATCGTGGAAAAATTCGGGTTACCAAGAAGACTCGGCGCCCGCAAAAACCCGGCCGGAGAAAGGTCTTCATAATATCCAATTCCCAAACTGTTCAAAAATCCCCAAAGCGCGACAACTACACCGTCGAATACCAACAACTTAGCCAAAAAAACAAACCGGCCCTTGTCCAGCGTCTTCACCAACAGCAACAAAAACAGCGCCCAAGTTCCATAAAATAGCAGGCCACTGGTGAAACGATAATAGAATCCAAACGCGCTGTTCATCCTGTCTACGGAAAACACGGTGGCAAGGGCCGCCCAAAACAGAAAATTCCCCAAAACGATAAAAAACGGCTTGTTGCCTTTAATGGACATCGCGGTCCTTCCCGGCGCCGACACCCCGTTGTCAAATAAATACGCGATCAGGGCCCACCCCAGCAATACCAGCCACAAAACGAATTTTGGCAACTCAAAATTTTCCTGTGTTTTAAAGGCGAAGGCCAAAGGCACGACCAAGACCAAAAAGGCCAAGATGCTAAACACCTTGTCCTCCCGGTAAGGCCATCTGAGTTTAGAGAAATTAAACATTTTTCCTACAGATTACGGATTTGATACGGATATACGGATAGGAAGTATCCGTAACAGATCCGTACTCCATAGAGATGTTATTTCTTTATTGTATTCCACCCCGCCTGATATCCATCTACAGGCGTTGATAAACAGAAATTAAGCTGGTACGAATCCGCAGCAACCCTTTTGTAATCAAAAGATTCTTGGCAGGCCGCGGAAGGGAATTCTGTCGGAGGAAAAATATTAAAATATCTCCGCATCAGCTCCGGGTCGGAAAACTCAAGCGCTGTAGGAAATTGCTTATTGTCATCGTAAAAGAAATCCAAACCCTTGGTCAAGGCGGCAGCATTATTTCGTGTCAGGCGCGACTGGGCCAACGCCTTCCCTTTGGCAATGCCGTTGAAGACAGCTAGTAATAAACAAATCGCCAATATGGTGATAATTCCAAGATATATATATTTCTTTGGAAAATAAAAAATCATGTCGTTAATAACGGAAACGCTCTCCGCCTTCCGCCTTTAAGGCGGCTTAGGCGGAGAGCGTTTCATGCATTCCAAAATGATAGACTATTGGATACCGGCCGGGGTCAGGACGTGGGTCCCAGCGGAATAACCACCAGTAGTATCTCCGATACAGAAAGATAAGGTGTAATAATTGGTTGTGGTGGTGCTCGGAGCTGTATAGTAATAATTCGGGTTCCCTTGCTCGGGCCTTGCACTGCTACAGTTACCGTCAACCGGCAACGGAGCTTTCGGTACCATCCCAATATAGTTTGGTACCAGACCGACGCTGGCTGCGGACAATACGGTGGAGGCCTCACCGGTTACCGTAGGATAGCTGTTCTTGTCATTGAAGTAGAGCTCAAAAGCCGAAGCCAACTGCCTGACGTCGGCTAAGCGCTTGGCGTCCCTAGACTTCTGCCTGGCGCTATTCAACGCCAGTAAGACCACGGAAGCAAGCAAGCCAATAATGGCAATGACCACCAACAATTCAATCAAAGTAAAACCTTTGTTTTTGTTTCTCAAATGTCTCACCCCCAATCGTTTTTTAGGATGAAAATGGAAATTATTCGCTATTGCCTATAATTTCCAGTCATCTTTATAGATTAATACTATTATATCATATTCTGAAAATCATATCAAGAGAAGTTATACACATACCGATCAATAATAGCCAATTTTAATTGATAATCGCAAACTCTTAAGGTACCCAGTTCGTCGATCAGCCGCTATCGGTTATTCCAACTAACCTGCCACGCTGGCCATATTATAGATCGGCAACAGCACGCCGGCCACCAAAGCTCCGACCCCAAGCCCCAAAATTATCATGATCAGCGGTTCCAGCAATGTAGTCAGGGTTCCGACCTTAGTGTCCACTTCTTTTTCATAAAACGCGGCGAGTTTGGCCAGGATGTCGTCCAACTGGGCCGTCTGTTCGCCGACCTTGACCATTTGGGTGACTATGCTGGGGAATTCCTTATGTCCTGACAGCCCGTCGCTGACGCTTCTACCTTCGGATATCTTCTTTACCGTATCAAGCAGGATATCTCGGTAGACCACGTTATTGATGATGTCGCTGACTATCTCCAGCGCCTTCATGATAGGAATACCGCCCCTGATAAGCGTGGAAAAATTGCGGGAAAAACGGGCCAGATAAATCTTTGTAAAGATATCGCCGATTATAGGGAAGCTGATTTTGGCATGGTCAAGCTGGTTGCGGCCAAATTCCGTGGATATGAAAAATTTTATCGCCAAAACCAGCGCCGCTATAGCAAGCAATACTAGCCACCAGAACTTATCAAAGAAATGGGTAAAAGAAATCAAGGCTACGGAAACCGCGGGCAGGCTTCCGCCCTGCTCTTCCAAAACCGAAGTAAGTTTGGGTAGCACAAACTTAAACATCAAGATGCCGACTATCCCTAGCGCCAACAGGACGAATAACGGGTAGGTCATAGCGCTTTTGACCTTGCTTCTCAATTCATAATCCTTTTCCAACTGGTCGGCTAAATAGACCAGGGACTTGTCCAAAGAACCCGAGACTTCCCCGGATTTGACCAGGCTGACATAGACGTTGCTGAATATCTTAGGATGCTTGGACATGGCCAAAGACAGACTCTCCCCGTTTTCCACGGAAGCGATCAAATCACGGATGATGACGAGCAAATACTTGTTGGTAATCTGCTCACCCAATATCCTCAAAGATTGGATAATAGGGACGCGCGCGGAAATCAAGGTGGACAATTGCCTGGAGAACATTACCAAATCCTTATTGCTCACCGACTTACCGAACGGATTAATCTTCTCCAAGATATCTTCCTGCCTAGCTTCCAGGCTTATGATAATCAGCCCGTTGTCCGCCAAGAGCTGCTCCGCCCTCTGCTGGTCAGCGGCCAAGACCATGCCGGCCTTAACCTGTCCTTCCTTATCCCTGGCTTTATAAAAATATCTCATTTAATGCAAAAGTAATCCTAAACGCTTACGGCGTCTATATTAAGATTATGAAACTAATGACAAAAAATATTCCTGGTCTAGCACAAAATTCTGCGCAGTCTCAAATTCTACCAAACCCTGTTTTACCAGAAGCGCTAGGGTCTTATCTAGCGGAACCATACCTTCTTCTATATTGGTATGGATGATGTTCGGTATCTCGTAGACCTTGTTCTCGCGAATGACGTTCCTGACCGCGTGGTTGCAGACCATTATCTCAAACGCAGGGACTCTCCCGCCCCCAATTTTCGGCAAAAGCCGCAAGGAGACAATACCTGTCAAGACGCTGGCCAGCTGGCTTCGAATCTGCGGCTGCTGATAGGCTGGGAACACGTCAACGATACGGTCAATGCTCTGGGCCGCGTCATTTGTGTGCAGAGTCCCAAAGACCAAATGCCCGGTCTCCGCTATGGTCAAGGCCGCGGAAATGGATTCCAGATCGCGCATCTCGCCCACTAGGACCACATTGATATCTTCGCGCAGCGCGGCTTTTAAAGCCCCATCAAATGTGGGAGTATCCAGATACAATTCCCGCTGGCTGATAATAGATTGCTTCGGGGTAAAGACAAATTCTATCGGGTCTTCAATGGTTAGGATATGTTCGCTGCGTGTATTGTTTATCTCGTTGATCATGGAAGCCAAGGCAGTAGACTTGCCGTGTCCGGTAGGACCCACGACCAGGACCAAGCCTTGCTTCTTCTCAATAAACTTCCGCAATATCGGAGGAAGATTCAATTCTTCTATGGTCTTGATGTGGTTAGGGATTACCCGCATGGCCACACCGTTCACTCCTTTTTGCCGATAAGCGTTGACACGGAAGCGGATATTATCCTTGAACGCGTAAGAAAAGTCTATGTGCATATGCTCCTCATACATCTTTTTCTGCACGGGAGTAAGCAGCACGTCCAATAGGTCCTTAATGCCGTCGTTGCTCAGTACCTGATAGTTATCCAGACGGATTAACGCGGTATCCACACGAATGATGGGTGGCTCGCCCACCATCAGATGAAGGTCTGACGCGTCCCTCTCCAGGACGATGGAAAGCAATTTATTCAACTCCAATTCGCTGGCTTTGTACATAGGATATGAATTATTCTAATTATTCCTAATTGCTCTAATTCACCTAATTAAATCCTAATGTCTAATTCCTAGGTTCCTAATAAGATAACTATTAGATATTTAGATTTGGAATTTGATTAGAATAATTAGACTAATTAGGTCAATTAGGTTAATTGTTTAGGATAGCTTTAACCACATGCACCACATCCGCCGGCCTTGTGAACCTCCGGTCAATATGGCTAGAAATACCTATATCCATCAATTCCTTTAAGCCATCCGCATCCAGACCGCCGCTAATCGCGACTACGGGCAAATGGTTAAAGCTTGCCTTTATCAACTTTAGCAGCCCCAGCATCCGGCTGAACCGATCAAGAGCGTCTATATTCACCAGGAGCAGTTGGGGATCGCTTATCCTGACATGTTCAAACAGTTCTTCCGCACGCGTACAATGGACCACCTTAATATCGTTATCGGAAAAATGTTTGGCATAAAGCTCCCGCAAGTAATCTTCCGGCTCCATTATCAACACTAGCATGTCCGGCCGCTGCTGAAGGACCGCGAGATCGGAGACTTTGAATTTTTCCCGGAAAAGGTAAGCCATAAGATCATTGATAAAAATGAACAAAAATCATACTGCAAGAAACTAGGAAATTGATGAAATTATGAAATATGGAAGTACTATCCTAATTTCCCAATTCCTTAATTTCCGATTTCGATTTTCAATATTTTTTAAGAACCTTACTCGGTGGTCACCCTGATTATCTCTTCCATCGTGGTCTCGCCTCTTAATGCCTTTATCAGCCCGTCCTGCTTCATGCTTATCATCCCCAGTTTGGAGGCCTCCTCGTAGATCTTGCGGGCGGATGATTTAACGGATACCAAATCCTGGATTTCGGGAGTCACGGGCAAGACCTCAAATATGCCGAACCTGCCGGTATAGCCGGTCTGGCCGCACTTCTCGCACCCCGCACCTTTATAGAGCTTCAACTGTTTCTTGTCTATTCCCTCAAAATATTCTTCCGGTATCCCCTCCAGATCCCGCTTCATCTCCTCTTCCACGGGTTTGGGAATTGGGACTTCCTTGCGACAATTGACGCAGATCTTCCTGACCAGTCTCTGCGCCATCACTACGTTGACCGAAGCGACGAGCAAGAACGGCTCAATACCCATGTCGATCATCCTGGGCATGGCGCCGACCGCGTTGTTGGTATGTAAAGTGGAAAATACCAAGTGTCCGGTCAAAGCCGCGTGTACGGCCAATTCGGCCGTTTCCTTGTCGCGGATCTCGCCGACCATCACGATGTTTGGGTCCTGGCGCAAGATGCTGCGCAAACCGGCCGCGAACGTCAAGCCGATCTCCGGATTGATTTGGCTTTGGTTCACGCCCTCAATGAAATATTCCACCGGATCTTCCAGAGTGACGATGTTGACCGTAGGGGTATTCAGGATGGACAAAATGGAATACAAGGTCGTGGACTTACCACTCCCCGTAGGACCAGTGATGAGGAAGATACCATGAGTCTTCTTGATGTTCTCCTTGACCCAGTAGAGAGCCTTGGCGCGTATTCCCAACTGTTCCAACGTCGGCACGGAACTGGTCTTGTCCAAAATACGCATGACGATCTTCTCGCCGTAGATCAAAGGCAGGATGGAAACGCGCAAATCCACGGATTTCTTGCCGGTCTCCACGTGAAAACGTCCGTCCTGCGGCAGGCGAGACTCGTCGATCTTGAGGTTGGACAAGATCTTTATCCTGGTGACAATGGCCGCGTGGACCGAGCGCGGCAGCATCAAGGATGTGTGCAGGATGCCGTCAATGCGGTATCTGACCCTAACGTCCTTGTCCGAAGGCTCAATATGGATATCCGAAGCGTTGGCTTCAATGGCATTTGTCAGAATCACATCAACGATCTTGATGATCGGAGCTTCCTCAATGACCTGCGGTTTGGCCTCTTTTTCCTGGACTTGGGGCTTCTGTTCTTTCTCTTCCTTGGTTTGGATATCCTTTAACGCTTCCCCCACCACACTGACCAGATTCTTTTTCTTGCCGATCGCTTTTTCCACCGAACTATCGGAAGACAAATAAAGCTGGACCTGCAAGTTTTGTTTCTGCCCCAAAAACTCTAAAGCCTCCAAAGCGGCCAGATTGGTCGGGTCAGTGACCGCCACTTTTAGCACCCGGTCCTTGAGCTCGAACGGGACGATATTATAGAAATTTATGGACTCTTGCGGGATAAGATTAAGGACCTGCGGCGGGATCTGCTGTTCCTTGAGGTTGATGTAAGGAATATTAAAAAAAGCGGCCTTGGCCTTGACCAAATCCTCTTCGTCCAAAATCTTGCGCGACAACAGTAGCTGGCTCACCGTCTGCCCCTTTTCCTTGCTCAGGCTGTCCAGTTCGGCGAGGGTCTGGGGCTTGACGAAACCGTTATCCACCAAGAACTGTTCAAAACTTTTCGATGTGTTGGTTTTAGCAGGCTTATCCATTTTTCCCAAAAATTAAGCTCCCTAACTCCCCGAAGCTCCGGGATTGTTTGTCTGTTGGGGCTTGATCAGTTCATTTGGTTGGATCCCAATCTCCGTATTCGGGTCCAATACCGGATATGTCATCACCCGATATTCAAATTTATTCGTCTTGACGACTTTATCGAGATCCAAAGAATCCCCGTAAGGCAAAATCTTCTCCGTGGCCGCACCCGTCACGGTCTGACCCGCCATTGATTCCACGCCAAGAGCAGAATTATAGGATACGGGCACAGCTGGGGTATTTTTCTTGAAATACCCGAAATACAGGACCAGGCCGCTCCCGCCAAAACAAGCGACGACGACTATCAGTTGGATGATCTTTTTCTTATTCATAATAATAGGTCTCCAGCGTTACCTTTAGGCTTAACTGGTCTTCGGAGGCCGAACTGATCTCCACCCCCTGGATATTGATGAGTCTGGCGTTATTTTCTACTTTCTTAAGGAACGATTGTAACTGGTCAAAAGTGCCGGTGACCATCATGCCGCCGGATAACTTCTGCAATGTCCTCTGCGCGGCATATGGATGGGCGATCTTTTCCTTATTGCCGGAATCCAGGGCATTGCCTGCGCCCGCGACATTGATATCCCCCACCGTCACCCCGGTCAACCTGGCCAAATACTCAAGCAACATATTGAGCCTAAGCACATTCCCGCTCAAAGGTAAGGATTCATCAATATCGGCTATCTCCTGAGGATGACTACGAATCTCAGCGATCAGTTTCTGCAAGTTCGCTATATCATCATCCAGACTGGCCTGAGTTTCCTGCAGCGCCGCCAACTGGGAGCGCTGTTTGTCAAAGGATGCCTTTTTTGGCATGACAATAAACCAGTAAAACAGCCCGATGACCACTATTAACAGGATTATCTCCACCAGGGAATGCTCGTGGGTCTTGACCGTTGCCGGCATCTCGAAGTGTGCCGTATTTTTTATCAGTTTGCCATCCATAGATTAAAGTTATTGCTCACCCTCCGGCTGATGCAGGAGCGCGGTATTAAATTTCATCTTGACGTCAAAATTCACGGCCGGGTTGTCGTTACTGGGAACGCGATGGAACGAACCGACGCTGACATCGCTAAAATTTTCGACAACGTCGGGTAGGTTAAAGACCTGCATATACTTGTCCAGGTCTTCTAGGCTCGGCAGCGAGACCGACATCGTAATCGACCCGTCCGCCAGCGCCTTGATCTGGAAATATTTCGCTTTCTTCAGGGTCACCTTGGCTAGTTCAGGCAAGACCCCGGACCAATAGAGATGGTTCGCCATTATTTCTTCCAGCTCCTTGACCTGCAGTTGCCGAGTCAAGACCTCATCGCGATCTTTTATCCCGATGATGGTATTCTTGTTCTCCGCGATCTTCTGTTCCGTGGCCACGATATCTTTCTTTATCCGGCCTTCCTGATAAAAAAGCCACGCGTAATAAGCTACCGTACCTAAAAGCAAGGCGATCAGCAGCTTGGACGACAAAGACAGTAATATCTTCCAAACGTCCTTGCCAGGCGATTTTTGCTTTAACAGGTTTATCTGGGCCATTTTTGTTTCCTAACTTCTTCTAAGGGCCAAGCCGATTGCCACGGCCAGGCTCAATTTATAACGCTGCAATATCTGGATGATGTCCTGATTATACCCGACACTTTTTAAAGGATCACCCAATTCCACTGGGGTATTCAAGCCGTCAAAAAAATTCACTATACCCGGAAGGTTCGCGCCGCCGCCGACCAGCAATATCTTTTCCGCTTTCATCCCGTGCGACTGGTAGATGGCTAACAATTGCTGAACCTCGCTCTTAATAGCGTTCAAAACCGGCTTGACCACTTCGGGGATAAACGTGGAGCTGTTGACGCCGAAATCCTTCTTGAACTGCTCGGCCCGGAACACGCTGATATTTAGGGACTGCGAGATTTTGTCGGTGATTGTGTCTCCCCCGATATTCAGGTTGCGGGATAATCGGAGAAATCCGTTCTCAATAACATTCAAGCCCGTGACCCTCGCTCCGATATCTATTATAACACAGCTTTGCGAAGAACTGCCAATCAAGGAACGGCTCAAGGCCAGGCCTTCTATTTCCCCCACTTCCGGCTGCAGACCGGCCAGGTGGAAAACCTTCATATAGTTCTCCGTAACCTGCTTGGGCACCGCGGTGAGCAGGACCTGCAGCTCCCCGTTCTCCTCCGATACCACAGTCCAAGACAGATCTATTTCCGACAAAGCCAGCGGGACATATTTTTTCGCTTCAAACTCCACGGCCGAATCCAGGTCTTTGTCTCCCATCTTCGGCAATTTGATTACGGAAGTGAACACCGAGCTGTTCGGGAAACTAATAACGCATTTCTTCGTGCTTACGCCCGCCTTGTCGACCAAGGTCTTTAAGATGCCAGCCATTTGCCTAATGGCGGATTCGTCGTTCTTCCCTCCCAACTGATAAGCGATATTCACCATCCCATAAGTGTCCAGGATCGGCTTATCCTTATAAGTGACCTGAGCGATTTTGATGTTGGATGTTCCGATATCAACCCCTAAAATGGGCTTGTTTTTGGAAAATAGGCTGGAGAAAAACATTTACTTGGTTTTCCTTAGTTTTGTTTCTAAAAATCGCAATTCTTCCTTTGTTTCGCATGTTAATAATAATACAAACTTTCACGGTTGTCAAAATTTCGGGTTTCTGCTAAAATATTGGGGAAGATGTTCCTTTTTCGGCCGCCCGCTGATCTAAAAGATAATATCTTAAGGGCGATTAGCTCAGATGGTTAGAGCGCGTCACTGATAATGACGAGGTCTGAGGTTCGATTCCTCAATCGCCCACCATTAAGAAATTCCAAATTACAAATACCAAATTTCAAATAAAATCCAAATATCAAATGTCAATAAGGATGCGGTTGTTTGGATATTAGGAATTGGTATTGGACATTTATTTGGAATTTGTAATTTGATATTTGGAATTTGATTTTATGGCTCGTTTCTTCCTCGCTCCCATAGTTTTTGTCCTCGGCGTCCTTTGCATGAAATATTCCGTGCAGATAACTGACCAATTTTCAGGCAAGATAGATTTTGCGGAAAAATATCTGGGCGTAGGCATCGCTGCCGGCACCTATACCTGGTGGAAGCTATTCGGCCTCGGCCTGTGCATCATAAGCGTGCTTTGGTTGTTCAATCTCCTCCCCCACGGAGCGCCCACAACCCAACCGACCGCTTTGATGGCAATTCAAAGCCTAACCTAACCCGGCCTTGCCGGGGCTTTTCAAACCCGGAAAGTCAAATGTTTATTGTTAAATAGTCAATTGTTATTAAGGGGGCCGTTAGCTCAGCTGGTAGAGCACCACATTTGCAATGTGGGGGTCAGCGGTTCGAATCCGCTACGGTCCACCAAAGTTGATTAGCCGCCTCGCTTCGGCGGGCATTCCCGCAAGGAAATGCCAAGGGTTTTTGAAATCAATCGCTAATTTTCCCACTACAAGACGGCGGTTAAAGCAAATAGTTTTAAAGAAAATTTTTTATTTCCGAAAATTTTCTTGCAAAACGAAATTTTTGGCTTGGTTGGCTTCCAAAATCCAGTTTCGGGTGAGTTTCAAGCCAATGTTTTCCCTCGGCGTAAGTGTTGATTATTTAATAAAGAAATAGGCATGGCAAAATCATTAAATCAAAATTTACATAGGGCAAGTAGGGCAAAGAAAGATGAATTTTATACTCAACTTGTTGATATTGAAAAGGAATTAAAGCACTACAAAGAACAATTTCGCGGCAAAGTTGTTTATTGTAACTGTGATGATCCTTTTGAAAGTAATTTTTTCAAATATTTCGCCTCCAACTTCAATGCATTGGGTCTCAAAAAACTTATTACCACAAGTTATAGCCCGTCGCCGATTGCTGGCGGCCAATTACCTTTGTTTGAGATCAAAGGCTTAAAGTCAATAAAGCCCAAAGACGCAGAGCCTCATAAAATTGAAATCAACGAAGTGCCGGATATAGATAATGACGGCGCAATAAATATTGAAGATGTTAAACGACTACTAAAACATGACAAAAATACAGCCTCTCCGCTTAAAGGCAACGGCGATTTTCGGAGTCCAGAATGTATAGAGTTACTAAAACAAGCCGATATTGTAGTGACAAACCCACCGTTCTCGCTGTTTCGTGAATATGTCGCGCAACTCGTGGAATACGGAAAGAAATTTCTTATTCTCGGCGACCAAAACGCCGCAACTTATAAGGAAATTTTTAAACTGATAAAAGATAATAAATTATGGCTCGGCTATGACAATGGCGGTACTAAATGGTTTCAGGTGCCAATGGATTATGACATACCGACCGAATCTCGAAAAAAAATTGTGAACGGCATCAAGTATTTCAGTATGGGAAGAATACTGTGGTATACCAATTTGGATACTACTAAACGTCACGAAGAGCTTACTTTATATAAAAAATATACACCAAAAGAGTACCCTAAATATGATAACTATGATGCCATTAATGTAAATAGATACATTGATATTCCCATGGATTACGCTGGAGCTATGGGTGTGCCAATTACATTTCTTGATAAGTACAATCCATCACAATTTGAAATAATAAGTGCCAACGATATTAGATTCAATGACAAAGTACCATTCAAAGAACACGGACTTATAAAAGATAAAGAAGGTGCAATAAATGGTAAACCAACTTATGTGCGGGTTGTTATTAGAAATAAAAAGGTAAAAAAGTAATATGAAAATAGATTTACATAAAATTCCAATCCGTAAAGTGATAGCCGGTTATAAAGATAGCGCCGAGGAGGGCGTTGTGGCGTATAACGGGAAACTTGATATTCGGCCTAAATACCAGCGCGAATTTGTGTACAAAGAAAAGCAACGCAACGCCGTAATTGAAACCATCAAAAATAATTTTCCTCTGAATGTAATGTACTGGATGGTGCGCGAGGATGGCGGCTACGAGGTGCTGGACGGGCAACAGCGCACTATCAGCATTGGGCAATATGTTAACGGCGATTTTTCATTGAATGATCGCTTTTTCCATAACCTGACCAAAGAGGAGCAGGACAAAATTTTGGATTATGAGCTGATGATTTATTTCTGCGAGGGAACGGACAAGGAACGGCTGGACTGGTTTAGGATTATCAACATTGCGGGAGAGAAGTTGACCGATCAAGAAATCCGAAACGCTGTTTATACTGGCCCATGGCTTTCGGACGCAAAACTTAAATTCAGTAAATCAAATTGCGCGGCGTATCTCTTGGCAAACGATGGCGGCGCGCTTCTGAGCGGCTCGCCGATCCGGCAGGAGTATTTAGAAACCGCTCTTTCGTGGATAAATGACGGAAAAATTGAGGACTACATGGCAAAACATCAGCACGACAAAAACGCCGATGAGTTATGGGAATATTTTCAAGATGTCATCGCTTGGGTGCGCAAAACTTTTCCTAATTACCGGAAAGAAATGGCACATGTAAATTGGGGCGAGCTATATAACCAATTCAAAGACAAAAAGCTAAACGCCACTAAATTAGAGACCGAGATTAAAGAGCTAATGCAGGACGAAGACGTTACCAAAAAGTCCGGCATTTACCCCTATGTTTTGACGAGACAAGAAAAGTATCTTTCTATTCGTGCCTTTACCGACAAGATGAAACGCGAAGCGTACGAGCGGCAGAAAGGCGTTTGTCCATGGTGCAAAAAAGAGAAGAAAGAAAAACAGAAGTGGGATATTGAGGAAATGGAAGCCGACCACATCACGCCTTGGCACGAGGGCGGAAAAACTACCGCTGAAAATTGCCAAATGCTATGTAAAGAACATAATCGAACTAAATCCGGAATATGAAATCTCTTTATGGACAGAGAAAATATTTTAAATGAGATAACAAATTTTTACCTCAACTCAAGAAATTTTAATGGAATATCGCTTGAGGATTTATATAAAAAATCATCTCTTTCAGAAGATAAATTTAAGGAAGAAATCACCGCTTTAATCAAGAATCGAAAAGTTGATTTGATATACGAGGGCGATATTCCAAACCCGCACATTAAGCCATTTCCTGCACCAGCAATAGAAAAACAGATTGAAAAACTACATCAATTTAGAATTGATGACCATATAAAACAATCAGAGGCAAACGCAGAAACTTTTGGTGAGGGCGAAATTAAAATAAGATTTGTTCAAGGAATTGGATGCTGTGTTTATCCGGCACCAGAGCATTTGAAAAATAAAGTTGATTGGAAAAAGTATGTTTCTCGGCCATTTACTTTGCGTTTGGCTATGGGTGAATGGCAGTTGAGGCCGTATTTTTTTGAACTCGGTATTTTAGCGATTTACAGAAATGACCCGCGATATACATATAGGACGGATGATATAACTGGCTCAATAAGTTATGTTGATGAGAAGTTGCTTAATCCGTCGGATCAAATTTTTATAGAACATTTTGGCTTTGGTTTTGGTGACGGCGGAATTCGCGCAGTTGCTGTTTTACTTACTGATTTAGCAAAACTAACACCAGAACATCAACAAATTTGGAAAGCGAAAATGTTAGGCGGATATTATAAATATCGGCTACACCCGGAATTTCGAAGGTCTATCCTCGGAGATTTCTACGAAAAAGAATCAATTTTTTCGGCATTTCTTAAGGAATTGGAGGTTATAAAAGAAATGTCAGAAAAAATTAGTGGAATTTCATTAATCAATAAAACATTTGATTATGATGAAAAACCTGAAAATTTTGGCTTTCTTATTTTGCCAACATTGCGGGAATATGAACTATTTTGTCATACATTAGATCGTATGATGAGTGATAATCTAAACAAAGATTTTTTTAAAGACAAAATTACTGAATCCGATCTTTCGGAAGACGAAACAATGGAGAAAATTGATAACCAACTTATCCGAAAATTAGAAATCTGGATTAACAAAACTGTTAGATTTTCCGATCACGGTCCGAAGGATGAAATGTTTAAAACATTTCGTGAAATACGCGGTCTCCGATCCAAGCCCGCACACTCTCATTTCAAAAACGAGTGGAATTTAAAATTTTATGAAGATCAGAAAAAACTGATAAAACAGGCATACACAGCAATACGGACACTTCGGCTTATTCTTGCAAATCATAGGAATACGAAATCGGTTGAAGTCCCAGACTGGTTGTTTAAAGGGGAAATTAGAACATTTTAGCTCCGCCAAAAAATTCGCCCGCCCAAGCGAGGACGGCTCGGCAGGGGGTTCAAGGGGGGAATGCCGAGCCGTCCGAGCGAAAAATAGAGGCCAGCCCCGCCGCCCTGCTCGGCAAGAGCAGAGTCCCGCAAAAAAGTTTCCTTTTCCTTTTAAAAAAAATAATCGCGCGCCAAATTATTAATACGAAGAATTTCTTTACGGGACAGCGAGCGAAACGGGCCAATAATTCGGGATTTTGTTCAAAATGAGTTCTGACTTTTTCCAACAAACGCTACCAAAGTTTATTAATTGCCTCGAGAGAAATCAATAGGCAAATCAACACGTCGCCAAAGGGCGATTTTTTGCGCAAACAGAACGGGTACACGTAAAATCTCTACGTTTTAGCTGTTTTTTTGATTATCCAGATACTTTCGGATATAATATTCGTATATTTGTTTCTATTTGTATATTTGCGAATACTACTTATGTTACAGACCCTCAAGCACGCGAACGAAGAGACCTTACAGGAAATCCGGGACGAAAAGGAAATCCGTAAGACCAACGAGGTCTTTTTATTGTTCTCCTTAGGCAGCCAGTTTGACCATCTAATAAAGCAGAAGCTGGATGCTTTAGGCGTGTTTTGCCTGGTAGCTGACCCGGCAAGCGTAACGGCTGATGATATAAAGAAGGTGAACCCTACCGGGATAATCCTTTCCGGCGGGCCGGCCTCGGCTTACGAACAGCCGCCTTTTGACGGGAAAATCTTTGATCTGGGGATTCCGGTTTTGGGAATATGCTTGGGTTTTCAGATGTGGGCTTACCATATCGGCGTGCCGGTCGTGCCTTCGGAAAAACGGGAATTCGGCACGCACAAGTTCACCCTGACCGGAAAGTCCCCGCTTTTTGATGAAGTGCCGGAAGTATCCAATGTTTTAGAAAGCCATGGCGACCGCATTGAACCGGACGCCAAATTAACGATCGTGGGCACCACGGAAAACGCGCCGACCGCGGCCGCGCGCCACAACAACCTTTGGGGCGTACAGTTCCACCCGGAGGTCACGGAGACCGAATACGGCGAAAAAATATTGGAAAATTTCTGTTTCAAGGTCTGCGGGGCCAAGGACCGCTTCCCCGCCTCGGAGATAGCCAAGCAGAAAATAGAACTGCTGCAAAAACAAATTGGCGGCAAGAAAATTCTGTTGGCTTTGTCCGGCGGCAGCGATTCGTCCACTGTGGCATACCTGCTAAAGCATGCGATTAACGAAAAACCCGGGCAGATCCTGGGCGTCTATATTAAAGGTATTGACCGGCCCGATGACGAAGCTAACGTAATAAAATATTTTAATGACCAACCCTGGATCAAAGTGAAGATCGTGGACGCGACCGACAAATTTCTGGAAGCGCTCAGGGGCAAGATATCCATGCGCGACAAGCGCCTGGCCATGAGAGGGATCTATAAAGAAATATTGGAAACCGAGGCCAAAAACTTTGGCGCGGAATTCATCGCGCAAGGGACGCTTTACACGGATGTCTCCGAATCCGGCGGCGGATACGACAGCGGCGCGAAAAAAGCGCAGATAAAAATCCATCACAACGTGAATCTGGGGTTCTCCCTGCCGGAAATTGAGCCGTTAATAGACTGCGTCAAGGACACGGGACGGAACATCGGCCGCTGCCTGGGAGTGCCTGAAGCGCTGCTGGTCCGCCATCCTTTCCCCGGGCCGGGATTAATAGTAAGAATAGAAGGCGAGGTTACTAAAGAAAGACTGATGATAGCGAGAAAAGCGGACGGGATATACATCCAGGAGCTGCGCGACTGGAACCTTTACGAGACCATATGGCAGGCCGGGGCTGTGGTGACGAATTCCGTAACCACCTGCACCAAGGGCGACGACGCGGCCGAAGGCTATGTGCTGGCCCTGTGGGCGGTCTGGAGCGTGAACGGCTTTACCGCGCGCGCCGCTAACCTGCCTTACGATTTTCTAAAGCACGTCTCCCGCCGCCTGACGAATGAGATCAGGGAAGTTGGCGCGGTAGTTTACAGGATATCCGATAAACCGCCGGTGACGATTGAATGGGGATAGTCCCTACTAAAATACTAAAATCACCTCCGTCGTTAGACAGAGGTTTTACTAAAGTACTAAAAACCACCCTCGCCGGGAGCATTGGGTGGTTTAGTATTTTATTAGGGAGATTACCTACCGCCTACAAGCTACAAGCTATAAGCTAAACGCTACCTGCTCAACATCTCCATCATCTTCTGATGCTTCTTTAGCTGTTTTTGCACGTATTCCTTTACTGCCGCCTCGGTAGTCAGCCAGTCCCGACTGATCTTTACGGCCTGTAATCTTCCCTTTCTCGTAAAGTCTCAATAGCTTGGAAACACTTAGGGTATACTGGTAAGGAAAGGAGTCCTCTATGGCATATTCACTAAATCCTAAGCTACCAAGGCTTAGAGCGCAGGCGGTCGATATGGTCAG
>Ga0078972_1001343_pt1 | contig 93105 bp, 75 predicted proteins | sample YelNatPaOPGAMG01_FD_67568 | JGI IMG/M metagenome (GOLD analysis project Ga0078972, IMG submission 67568) | Hot spring thermophilic microbial communities from Obsidian Pool, Yellowstone National Park, USA - OP-RAMG-01 (SPADES assembly) (version 2) | ecosystem: Environmental > Aquatic > Thermal... | reverse complement strand
GACAAATGTATCTGTTGGGCAAAGTCTATCAGCACCCAAATAGCATTGTCAATCGTAACTGGACTGCTGCTCGACAGCGAACCTTTTGGACACGCAACAGGCACATTCCCCGCGGACATCCCAGCTTCCAATCCTGCATACCAATAGTCAAATACCGCAACGCGACGTGTTAACGAAGCAGAAAGGCCGACAACACGACACCGGGCAACACTACCCAGGGAACGCCGACATCAAGCATCAGTGCAATCAAGGCTGCACAGCCGATCATCGCAGAAATAGGAGACCAGGGAACGGCAATAGCAAACCTGACAGTAACCGATAGCAGCAGTCCGACAAACGAGGCAAGGATTCCTCTCATCGCCATCTGAAAACGTGGGTTCCGCTTCAAGCGATCAAAGTGCGGCACAATTAGAACGAGAATGACAAATGATGGGAAGAAGACAGCTACCGTAGCCACCACTGCCCCGAAGATCCCAGCAACCTGATAGCCTACGAATGTGGCCGTGATAACGATAGGACCCGGCGTCACCTGTCCCAACCCGATGCCGTCCATAAAAGTCCTTGTGCTCATCCAATGGTTAACCTCTACCACCGAATGGAGCATAACGGGCACGGACGCGAACGCTCCGCCGAATGCCAAAGCATCTACCTTCAGCATCAATGCTGCAAGGTCGAACAGCCGACGATTCGTCAACAGAAGCATAGCAAGCAGAGTTGCTCCAATAAGAACCACGACCAGCACCTGCCGAGTAGTGGAGCGGAGAGATGAGGAATCCGAATGCTGCGCAGTTTCGCCGGACGGACTTGTTCGCTTATACACAAAAATACCCATGACTGCCCCTGCCAGTATTGCTACCACCGGGTTTCCGCCAGAGATGAGATACCATGCGGCAGCCAGTGCGATGATGCAATCCCATAAGCCCTTTACCGTTGTGCGTCCAAATGTGAGCGCGGATTTGGCAATGATGGCTACCACTATCACCTGAAGGCCGTGGAACACGGACACGCTAATTGGCGAGTTATGGGAGACACTGTAAAAAGCAGACAGAGCTAGCATAAGACAAAACGCAGGCAACCCGAACCCGATGTATGCCGCCGCCGCACCAATAATGCCTCGAAGCCTCAATCCTACGTAAGCGGCGGTCTGCATAGCCGTCGCACCAGGAATCATTTGAGCAATGGCTACACCTTCCCTGAATGATTGCTTGGACAACCATTCGTTCTTATTGACAGCCATCTCTCCAATATATGCCACCATTGCGGGCCCGCCAAACGCAGTGAGCCCGAGGCGAAGGAACGCCCAGAACACCCTAGGCAGCGAGGGCAGAGAATTCCCAGCCACATGTCGCCTGCTGTTTGTCATCATGACTGGTCTGCGCTCGTTTTGCAGCAGCACTGACCATGGCCATGTCTTTCCATATGTAGACCGCCGACTCTGTGCAGGTTCACACTATTGCACTTGGGACATTCATCAGGTCGCGGTGATCCAAAAGGGACTTCCCAAACATGCCCACAATCTGCACACTTGAATTCACGTTTCTCCATTTCGTACTTACCTCCCTGTATCAATATGCTTTTTCCGCTCACAAGAGCATCCGCAACTTTTGCACGTGCCGAATCAAGAACACGCCCGAACGTTTGACGAGAAACTCTCATAATGCCGGCAGACTCTTCGTGCGTCTTTCGCTCAAGATCAGCCAACCTCAATGCCTCGAGTTCCTCGACTGCCAGAACTATTTCTCCTGTAGGCTGCCGATCGCACGGGCAAAAGTGATTGGCGTGCGGCAGCAATTGGACGCATCTGCATATTATCGGCCTTGGCATACTCCAACCTCTATAATGAGCATATGCCCATTATATATGTGTTTTGAACACAAGTCAATACACAACTTCGGCTGATTTGAACCTTCGTATGATGCACACTCGAGCAGATTAGAAATTAGCAAATTCGAGTGCCATAATCCACTTCTTGTCTTGGAAGACGTAAATGTCAGGATTGACAAATTTAGGTTTGGTGCCTGTTGTAGAGAAAACGGAGCCTGGATGTGGGATTCTGGCAGTGAAGCCAGTCCAAAGGATGGGGTAGTTGGCGATGCTGACGAAGCAACTGCCCGTGGTTTGGACTGAGCAAAGGAAGGGGTTGGAGTTTGATTTTATATAAATCGGGCCGGGACGTGATGCCCGGGCCCGATCTATATACCAAAGAATCATACTACCTGCGACGTCGGATCATGGGGAATAAGCACACAAGCCCGCCGGCGAGAGTGATGATCGATGAAGGCTCAGGAACAGGGGTAAAGTTTCCTACCTTGAATATGATCTTATCCCCTTCCTTGCCATTTGTCAGCATGTTGAGATCCAAGTCGAAATTGCCATAAAGAACGAATCCATCATTCAGCACGGACCCGCTTGGATCAAAGATGGACCAACTGCCGATACCCGCGCTGGGGATAGTAAAAGTTCCCAGCGGCGTACCATCTAGGCTGGTGATACTGAGTCCATTGGTAAAAGTAGGATAAGGAGCCCTGTCCCATAGCTCGAACAGGATGTAGTTCACCGGAGAAACACAGGCGTCGGGCGCACGAGATATCGTGATGTCGTAACCGCCAGTGGCACCACCAGCCTGTTCTCCGCTGCCCTTTAGGCGGAGACTTATCAGCGATGTCCCAGGGTCGTAGGTAATCCAGAATTCGTTGTTGGTAGCCCAGGCAGCCTGATTGTAAGCGAAATTCGGAAGCTGACCGATGGTTATGTTGCTAGATGTGATTACCGCATTGCCGCTGGCATCAAAAACGTTGCAGATCATCATCTCATAGTCGCCGCTAACGGCTGTCTGGAAATTGCGGAACCGCAAATCCGCAAGCGGATCGTAAGTGCCATCTGTCAAGGGACCATTGCTGACCTGCAGAGCCATTGCAGCACAACCTAGGACCAGCAGCGCAAGCGCTGCCATTACTACGATTAACTTCTTCATCTTTTTCTCCTCCGACTTGTTGTGTTGTGTTACAGGCCGCGCGGCGTCTAATGCTCCGCCTTGGCCTGATCTGTTAGCGTTATACAAGCCCCCCGTGAATTTGTCAAGTGGTATTCTTGTCGACTGAGTGCTTATTCCCCAAAAACCCGTACAATTACCAGGGTGCAGCAGGTGCTACAGAGTCAAGTAACACCCTCTACTCCAGTCGAGTGAGCGCGGAATGGTTGCGAAATGTACCAAAGCTGAGATCAAAACCTCCTCTGGACCTAAATGCAAAAGTCCAAAGGACAAAGAGAAAAAGGCGGCAAAGAGAGAAAACGGAGCCTCGATGTATGTTTTTGGCCGGGAAGCCAGTCCAAAGGATGGGGTAGTTGGAGATCGCTGGGACATCCCCTCTGAGCACGAAATCCACGCGTAGAACGGCAAAAGCCCCGGTTTTCATATCGCCGAGGCTCTTGGTAGAGAGAATCTTTGTTTAAGTTAAATTGGTGGAGGCGCCGGGGATCGAACCCGGGTCCAAGGAAGAGACGTTTGCAGCGTCTACGTGCGTAGACTGCGCTTTGTCTCTCGCTATCAGGACTCCCGCAGACAGGATTCCTTCAAGCCAGTTCGCTTAATGTCCCCTCTCCTGCGCGAACAACAGGAGAGCAGCAATCCGACTATTTTGACACCCGCATCCGGTCACGTCGGATGAGACCGGGCGAATGCGCCGCCTAATTAGGCAGCGAGAGCGTAGTTGCTATTGCCGTTTATTGGCTTGCCGCTTTTTACGAGGCCAGCGGCGCCTCGGCACGCAGCATACAACCTCTACTTCCCTGTCGAATCCAATCGCCCCCACGATCGGCCGAACCATCTTCATTATACCCCAATTATTAGTCAACTTCAACCTATATTCTAAGGTATAAAGACGGTTTATCCCAGCCGTTCTAAACCAGAAATATGATACGACTATCTAAGACACCTTCAAGCGAATAATGCAGAATAGTTGGGTTTAGCTCTCGCGCTCTACTACAAATCTAGCTATATGCCTAAGCGGATCGGCACGTTCGTCAAAGTTTTCGATAGCAGATATTGCCGCAGCAACCGCTTCGGATGCTATTCTAGCTGACTCATCTATCCCTATCACACTGGGATATGTAGCTTTTTTATGCTTAATGTCGCTTCCTACTGGTTTCCCCAGCTTTTCCTGATCACCAATAAGATCCAGTATATCGTCTGCTATCTGAAAAGCTAATCCAATATTACTCCCATACCCATTCAGTGCCCGCATCTGAGAATCGGAGGCGCCTCCAATCAGACCTCCAACCACAACAGATGCTTTAATCAATGCTCCTGTTTTAAGTCTATGAATCTCCTGCACTTGTTCAAGCGTAACTTCCTCGCCTTCCAAAAGCATGTCTAGGACCTGCCCACCCACCATACCTCCTGTTCCAGTGGCTTCTGATATAACCCTACACACCTGAAGCAGAACATCTTCGCCGACACCCTTAGTCTCACAAATCAACTGGAACGCCAGCGCGAAGAGCGCATCGCCAGCAAGCAGTGCAATAGCTTCGTCATAAGCACGATGGAGCGATGGGCGGCCTCTTCTATAATCATCATCGTCCATGCAGGGCAGGTCGTCATGAATAAGCGAAAATGTATGTATGCACTCTATCGCACATGCCGATGGCACCGCAGCTTCGACTGCACCACCCACAGCCTCACATGCTGAAAGTGTCAATATAGGCCTTAATCGTTTGCCACTATCCAACGCGCTGTAGCGCATAGCCTCATGAATAATATGCGGTTCATCCGTGACACTAGGCAGCAGCCGATCCATGGCACTGTCAATCAGAGCTTTTCTTTCTCTCAAGTATGCAGCTATATCCATTTTCTGAATCACTGTTGGTCAGCGATCTTCTGACTGAGCCTCTAACTCTCTAATATATGAACCCAGCACCCCATTTATGAATTTGCCAGAGTCTTCAGTGCTGTACTTCTTAGCCAGCTCCACAGCTTCGTTTATGACTACAGGTGGAGGAGGCGCATCTGGCATAGAAAGCTCATAAATAGCAAGCCTCAGCAAATTTCTATCTACAACTGGCTGACGTGGTGGTGCCCAACTTGGACTTAGTCTTCTTATTATCTTGTCCAATCTGCGTTTTTCGCGATGCGCTCCGCGCGCCAAAACCTCAGCATAATCGAATACCTCCGGCGCAGCTTCTACCTGTTCACGCATCGTTCCTATTGCTTCATCAAGCTGCAATCCGCCGGCATCTACCTGATACATAAGATTTAGCGCAAGCTCGCGTGCTGTCCGACGTGCTCTTCGCATATTTTCTCCATGACACGCCAACCGCTTAAGCCGCAGTGCCAAACATCCTGCGTCTCAGGAAGTTTGTGGAAATATCACCCTTCCTGAAAAACGCATTCCCCATTATCTTTTTATGGAAGTCAACGTTAGTCTTAATGCCGCTTATCTCAAACTCGCCAAGCGCTCGTGACATGCGAGTTATGGCTTCGTTTCTATCACGCGCCCAAACAATAATCTTTGCCAGGAGCGGATCGTAGTAAGGCGGCACTTCATAACCTGCATATATATGAGTGTCCACTCGAACTCCCGGTCCTCCAGGCAGGTTGAGTGTTTTTATCTTACCCGCAGAAGGCGCAAACCCGTTATCCGGATCTTCAGCAGTTATTCTACACTCTATAGAATGACCTTTGAACTCAACATTCTTCTGCGAAATGCTAAGTTTTTCTCCCGCGGCTATGCGAATCATCTCCTGAACTATATCAACACCCGTAACAGCTTCCGTTACTGGATGCTCCACCTGTACCCGAGTGTTCATTTCCATAAAGTAGAAGTTGCCATCTTTGTCCAACAAGAATTCAACCGTTCCCGCACTAGAATAACCCACCGCCTTAGCTGCACGTACCGCTGCCTCACCCATCTTGTGTCTAAGAGAAGCATTCACTGCCACAGATGGTGATTCCTCGACCATTTTCTGATGTCTAGCCGTCTGAATCGAACATTCTCTCTCGCCCAAATGTATGCAATTGCCATGCTTATCAGCAAGAACTTGTATCTCTATGTGCCGAGGATCCTCAATATATTTTTCTATATACACTTCCGGATTGCCAAAGCTAGATTCTGCCTCGCTTTTAGCAAGCTTAAGCGACTTTGCCAGATCCTCTTCATTATGCACCAGTCTAATCCCTCTACCACCACCGCCAGCAGCGGCCTTTATGAGCAATGGATAGCCCATCTTCTGAGCGACGCGATACGCTTCCTGCTCACTCTGAACAGTACCTTTAGTACCAGGAATTACCGGCACTCCAGCATGTTGCATAATCTCCCTCGCCTTGGCTTTATCACCCATTTTCTCGATAGCTGGTGCATCTGGTCCTATAAACACCAAATTGCATGCTTCACAAGCTTCAGCAAAGCTCGGTTGCTCAGAGAAATAAGCATATCCTGGGTGAATGGCATCAGCTCCGGTTATAACCGCAGCGGAGATAATGTTAGGCATATTGAGATAACTATCTTTGTTCGGCGGTGGACCTACGCACACTGCTTCATCAGCAAGTCTAACATGAAGCGAATTTGCATCCGCTTGTGAGTAAACAGCCACAGTGGCTATTTTCATCTCTTTGCAAGCGCGTATTATCCGAACCGCTATTTCACCTCTATTTGCAATGAGTATCTTCTTAAACACACCAAACTCCTAAAACCCTTCATGTCCCGGCGTTGGGCAACTTATTTTACCTGACGCTGGGTCGTATTGATAGTCCCTGCCCGACGTAGGACATTTAAAGAAATCAGGTGCTACCTGCATTCTTAGATCCTGCAATGATGCAGGCCATTGACCATTTTCAGCCTTGTAAGAGTCAATCATCATTCTTATCTGCCGCAGGTTGCCCGCACACTGCGTATCTTTGGCTTTATCTATAGATGCACCAAGCACTGTTTGTCCTTCTTTTGGCTGTACCAAACCTTCTTTCCTAGCCTGCTCACCTGGAGAAAGATGCGATAGAAACAAGAATACCAGTAGACCCAAACCTATAACCAAACATACCAACAGACCAATCAATGTCCAATTGCCGCGTTCGTTTCTGATATACACAAACATTTCGTTGCCTACTTCCCACCTGCATCAGGCTCTATGCGAAAAAGTGCATGCCCATACTCCACCGGCATCCCATCCTCAGCGTAAACTTCGACAACAACTCCATCGTCCGGAGATACAACATCGTTCATCAATTTCATAGATTCTATAGCGCCCACACTCTGTCCTCTCTTGACTTGATCCCCTATCACTGGCATCCCATTAATCGCGTGAAATATACCGACCACCGGCGCTGTTATCAGAACTCCTCGCTGTTCTTCTGCGGCTCCATCAGTTTGTTCTGTTTCTGTTTCTGTTTCCTGTGTATGTGTCGGTTGGGTAGATATTTGCGCCGAAACCATATTCACTGAAGATTTGCGCACCAAAACCATAGAATCGTCTTTTCGTATTGATATCTCGCTTACTTTGGAACCTTCCAAAAGCTCTATCAATTCACCTATGCGCTCAATATCCATAACTAGTGCCCCCCGAACCAACATTACTAAATACTATATTTGAAGCTTGAAAATACACCACTCAACAAGATGCAGTGAGTAGCTTATGATGAGTATCGCCAACCATATAAAAAACAGCCAGAAAAATATATCTGGCACCGCAGACTGCTGCGGCATACTGCCAGCAGCCTGCGGCAAAAACGATACTTTGCTCATAAACCGGTCTATAAATCTTACGGCATCATCGAACCTACTTTCAAGCCAAGGAAACAAATAGTAAAGTGCTGCAACAGCAGCAGGCAAAACAAGCGGGCTGACAAGTTTATACTTCTGCTGTTGATGGAATTGATAGATAACACATTCGCGACATCGCTGCCTCTTTTGTGCAGCAGTAAGCTGCCCCTTTGTTACTGCCCCATGTCTATAACGTAGGTCTCTTTCAAACATCTCGGCTTCTTTACTTTTAATGCGCATCGCTTTGAGCATCAAGCCTTCGTCACACATACAGCCCGATTTTATCTTCCAGCATGACTTTCTTTTCTCATACGCAGGACAAAACTGCTTGACAAAATCCCTACAGTAACTCGTCTGCCAACATTTGGCGTAAATACCCGGCTTGCGTAACTGTGGTTTATCTTCTTCTTCGTCGCTTATTTCACCTACTATAAACGAACTAACACCATACTCACGCCGACGCTTTGCTATGTCTGCCTTCAATCTTGCGAGAGTCACCCGTAGGATGACATCTCTAACCACAAGTACAAATCCAGGTACAAATATTATCATCCCGAATACTCTGATCGCCCAAACGATTGAACCAATCGCTTGGTTTGAAGCCAAAGCTGATTCAGGAAAGAACGCAGAAAACACCCACGGCGTGCCGAAATATAATGCAGTTCCTACGATAGAGAAGATATAGCCTAGTGTTTCTTCGGTGTAATATCTAAGCGCTGCACACAGTATAAGTACAACGCCAGAGATATTGAGCAACCTACAGGCTAAAGCAATGTTGTCGTAGACACGCGCTCGATCTTCTGCAGAAAACCCTGTGGCACGTAATACATTGCCAGAAGCCAATCCGTAGATGATATAGCCTAAAACCAACACAAACGCAACGGCGCCTAGCCTCAGACCTAAAAGAGTCAGAGAGTCGGCGAGATCGGCAATTTTCTCGCCTATGCTGGAACGCTTCCTTGCCATAAATCGCCGCCTCCGAAGCCGCCTGTTTGTACTACTTAGCTCTCTCGAGATAGGCGTCGGTTCGAGTATCTACCTTTATCCTATCACCGACGTTTATGAAGAATGGAACCTGTATAACGGCTCCTGTCTCAAGCCTTGCCGGCTTAGACCCACCAGACGCTGTATCACCACGCACTCCCGGATCGGTCTCCACAACCTCAAGCTCAACAGTAAATGGCAGTTCGACCCCAATAACAGTGCCTTCATGGGTCATTACAGTAACCTGCTCGTTCTCCTTGAGATACTTAACAGCATCGCCTATCAGTTCACGCTTGACTGGAATCTGCTCGAAGGTTTCCATATCCATCATATAGTAGTCGCCATCTTGTTCATAAATGAACTGCATAGGCTTTCGATCGAGCACTGCCTGTTCCATTCGCTCACCGGCGCGAAACGTTTTATCAATCGTAGCGCCTGTCTTGACATTTTTGAGCTTTGTGCGAACAAAAGCGCCACCTTTGCCCGGCTTCACATGCTGAAACTCGATTATCGTAAAGATCTCATTATCCAAGATTATTGAAAGACCATTTCTGAAATCACTAGTATCTATCAACTACGCACAACCTCACAATACACATATTTTCTCGCTAGCTGATTATAACATAAGGCGCATTATGCGGTAAACCAGACACCTACACCAAACTCAAATCGTGCAGCAGCTTCTTCTATTGTTCTGCGAGAACATGATATACAGGTATTGTAAACGCGTATAACCGATCCCGAAAAATAACATTATGCAGAACTTCATCTAGTGCTTGGATTTAATAACTTACCGGAGCGACTTAGGACGAACGAAACACGTTCACAGACTTCATCCTTATCTTGGCAAGTTCATCCCACAGATTGTCAAGTGGTTTCTATCGCGTTACTTCAAACCTGGCGACATCGTGCTTGATCCGGTTATGGGATCAGGAACAACGCTCGTTCAAGGAAACGAGATGGGAATGCATACAGTCGGCATTGATATTTCGCCGTTCAACTGCCTTATTGCACGAGTGAAAGTTGCCGAAGAATTTTGGGATTTTATCGGCGGTGAGAATACTTACGATGAACTGCTGGATATATTTGAAAACGTAGGTGTCCAGCTGCGGCCAGAGATTGACGCAGGATTTGCAAGATTTGCACCTAAATAGATCTATATTGAACCATTCGCTAATCCCGAAATTCCTGCAGGCATTACTTCATCGCACGCATTCCTACAATCAGGTTGTGAAGTATTCTTGCAGAAGTATAGGCAGCTTCTAGATGCCCTGTTGTCAGATCGTCATAGTTGGACGTATCTTTTGGCAGTAGCGATTTAGCCCCTATTTCGTTTACATAGTTTTTCCAACTTGATTTATGGCGGCTGGTTTTATCTTGCGTGCATTTCATATAGTAGTGCGCGATTGAATGGAATACTCTACCCTTTCCGAATGTGAACTTCACAGCAACTGGCGCTTCGCCGTACTTGTGCTCAAGTTCTCTGCTTGTCAAAAGAACTTCAACCCGGTCATCATCAATTACTGTAATCGGATAGCTGCTGCCTTCTATCCACCAAAACAAGTCAGAACCTGAATGCAAACATCCGGCAAGAATCGGATGATCTGGGTTTTTGCACTCAATCCTGACTACTTCATCGGCAGTAGCACAATTGTTACATCTTACTATGCCAGGAAATGCACGTTCGACAACGTTTTTAATCGCCCAATCGCTGGTAAGAAGGGTTCCACCATCTTTGACAAAACTAGCTATCTTCGACACTGCTTTTATGTTCACACTGCCAGGACAGTTTACGATGAGCGTTTGCGAAGGAGTTAACTGCAAATCTTTTAACTCATGAGGCTGGATTAATTTAAACGGTATTTCCAACAGATCAAGAACATCTTCCGCCTGATCGTATCCACCACTTACAACCAATATATCCGATTTACTGATGGCGGCTTTTGCATCTTTCTCCTCGCCAGATAGCGATGCTTTGATTATTTCTACGGCCAGTTGGTAAGCTTTTGCCATCCCTTGGGTCACGTTGGCACCTCGTCTCCGCACTGCGCCACTGACAAAATCTGTCAGTGCGCGCACGCACTACACATATTTTATTAATATATAGGTTTTAGTGTCAAGTGATTTTTCTAAAAATAGCTCAGATGTTTTTGGGATTGACAATCACACCGAGTGGTAGTAGATTGTGTTTGAGGGCGTGGAAGATGGAAAATTTAGATGAAAAGCTGCGCCGCGTGTGGGAACGGTTGAGCTATCGACAGAAAAAACATCTTCTTTCGTTGATGGAAATGCTGGCAGAAGCAATCAGCATTCCCAGCGATGTGGCTAAAGTTACTAGTCACAACGCACTTTTGAACATGCATCAAATACACCAACGGTCGGTAAGTAAATTAGGTGCTGGTGTACATGCACTTCTGAAACTTGGAACAGCAAGAACTGGAGAAGGAAGGATAGTTACTGCTGCAGAGACTTTTAAGTGCCTTGATGAATCCGCTCGATACCGCGTTGAGCCTCTGTTTTTAGGCACAAACTCACAAGCCGTAAGCCGAAGGTTTCAGCCACTAATTCGCAGGCTTTACCTTATGGCTGATTTTGATCCTGACAAAGATGAGGTACCGAACAAAGTTTATGCTGTGCGGCGAGTATTGGATATTGACAGGGTTCTTGACCAACTTTCATTCGAGGAGCTACGCAGCCATGAATCCGTAAGAACCTGTCCCGACGGTATGTCGTCAGCACGAACGTGGTTTGGTGTATCCAAGGTTTGGAAAGTTGTAAAATGCCCACCAGTAGAAGAGATCAGACTGCTTAAGACTGGCGAGAGCATTCAGCATGCAATAAGCGCAGGCAGAGCAACGTTTTTCTACGTAAATCCTATAGAGGGAATGGAGCTTGAGGCGATATAGGGAAAACGTCTTTCCACTAACTCTCAGATAGAGCAATCGGTTTTCCGTTTAACATTTTTGCAAGCAGCTACTTGTTGTAATAACCGAACAACCATAGGACTATCTTTCTAATGGAAAGATCTCCGTTGATTTTCCAACGGGTACCCATTTGTAATATCACCCCAATCTTCACCTGTCAGGACTTCTGAGCACACAATTACGTTCTCGCTTTCTCACTGAATTGATTCTTGACGCTGCAAATCCTGCTTCGAGCAAAGTTCGCTATAATTTTATAGATAGCGTCCAATTGTGAGCAAAAATCCATTTATCATATACAAACGGATGGCAGTTCTCTTCTGATGACTCTTCTCTGCTTGCTTTGCGAGCGTAAACAATGATGATCTCCGAGACAACTCTTTTCGCATACCTTGAACTTCTTCCGATAACTCAGCAGAATATAGATCCTTAAAGATGGCAGGCATGCTATTTTCATACCAACCTATACTCCATCCGTCGGGGTTTTTGCTACAAATTATTTGAATGTTTGCGGTTTTGTTAGAAGCGAGACAGCCCGTGGTTCACAAGTTCCACGGGCTGTCTCGCTAACTAATATTCGAATGTGTCAAACAAAAGAAGCATCTTCGATTTCAACAAAGATATCCTCACATTCCGGATACTTCTCACGCTTAGTATAATGCGTATGAAGCAGCTCATGCGCCTTATGGCTATTCGGCTCGCCTAGAAACTCTTCATAGAGTGCCTTAACAGCAGGATTGTCATGAGATTTTCTAAGCGGAAGCCCAGCATCCTCTTCGTAGATAGCTCTCATACGCGCTTTGCGGACTTCATCGGTTGTAGGTATTGGCTGACCGCCTCCTCCCAAGCATCCACCCGGACAGGCCATTATCTCTATAAAGTGATAGTCAGCTTCACCAGCAGCCACTTTATCCATCAGCTTCTTTGCATTTGAAAGTCCATTGGCTACGGCAACCTTCACATCCAGATCGCCGATTTTAACCACGGCTTCCTTTACTCCTTCCAGTCCGCGAACCTCCTCGAAATCAAGTTTCGGCAAATCCTGCTTAGTAACAACCTCATACACAGTCCTAAGCGCCGCTTCCATAACGCCTCCAGTGGAGCCAAATATAACACCAGCGCCTGTGGAAATACCGAACGGCTCGTCGTGCTTTTCGTCCGGAAGATTGGCAAAATCCAATCCCATCTCGCGAATCATCTTCGCAGCCTCACGTGTAGTAAGAACCGCATCTACATCCGGCAGTCCATTGTTCACACTCATCTCGCTGCGCTGAGCCTCGTATTTCTTAGCCGTGCACGGCATCACAGAGACAACATAAACATCTTCCGGCTTAAGTCCCATCTTTTCAGCATAATAACTTTTAGCAAGCGCACCAAACATCTGCTGTGGGCTCTTGCATGTGGAAAGATGCGGCAGCAAATCGGGATAGAAATGCTCAATGAATTTTATCCAGCCTGGGCTGCATGATGTAATCATCGGCAGTGTCCCACCTTTAGTAAGCCTGCCAAGAAGCTCATGTCCTTCTTCGATTATAGTAAGATCAGCTGTGAAATCAGTGTCGAACACTTTATCGAACCCAAGCCGCCTCAGTGCCGCAACCATCTTTCCTGTAACACGAGTACCGGCAGGAAGTCCAAACTCTTCCCCTATTGCAACCCTAACGGCTGGCGCAGTCTGAACAACTACATGTTTATTGGGATCGTTCAGTGCACTCCAGACTTCCTTAGTAGAATCTTTCTCATAAAGCGCGTTCACAGGACATACGGTGATGCATTGACCACACATAGTGCACGCTATTTCAGACAACTGCTTCTCAAGTGCCGGCACAACCGCAGTCTCAAACCCACGCTCGACTGGAAATAATGCTCCTACACCCTGCACCTCGCGGCATACAGTAACACACCTGCGGCACAGTATGCATTTACTGCTATCACGAACAATGCTTGGAGAGGACGTGTCAACAACCGTCTTTGGCATCGCTCCTTCAAAACGAGATTCATCCACTCCAACACGCTTTGCTACAGCTTGAAGCTCACAGTTTAAACTTCTGCCGCATACAGTACATTCTTTGCGATGTGCGCTGAGCATCAGCTCTACAACCATTCTGCGTGCTTTTCTCACCCGCTCAGTGTTCGTCCTTACAACCATTCCGTCTGATACAGGATATACACAAGAAGCTTGAAGCCCCCTGCCACCCTGCACTTCCACTACGCAGACCCTGCACGCTCCTGCCTTATGAACACCTTCCAGATAGCACAGCGTAGGAATATAAATTCCCGCTGCTTTTGCAGCATCCAAAACCGTGCTGCCATTCGGCACTGTAACTTGTATGTTGTCTATAGTTAGAGTAACTTCTTCCATCTTCTACCTCGATTCTCCCGCGCTAGCGTCACAGCGCAGACATCTGTTGGCCTCTTTCACTGCAGTATCTCTGTCAAATGCCATCTCTACTTCATCAAAGCACGTTCTTCTTGCTTCTACTGGCATAACCGGCGTCTCAGCTCTAGGAGTCTCGACTATGTCGTCAACATCCTCAGGCGCCGGCGGAATAACAATGTCTTCAATGTCGGATGGTATCTCTCCACTGCCACCAAAGTACCTATCTATCCATTGTGCGGCTTTAATTCCTGCACCTATGGCTTCAATAACAGTAGCAGGACCGGTTACTACATCGCCACCAGCATAAATACCATCAGCACTCGTCTGACCTGTCTGCCTATCTGCCCATATCCTACCTCTATTAAGCTCTACATCATTATCTCCGCACAAGAACTCCAGATCCGGCTCTTGACTAATCGCTGAAATCACTGAGTCAGCTGGTATATCTATAACGACACCCTCAACCGCCTTCGGTCTTCGCCTGCCGCTCTTATCAAACTCGGCGAGTTCCATCAATTGGCATCGAAGCGCTTTAGCCTTGCCATTCTCGCCGACGACCTCCAACGGAGCTGCAAGGAATCGAATTGATACACCCTCACGCTCGGCTTCTGCAATCTCATGTGGATCAGCAGGCATCTCATCCCTGAGTCTGCGATAGACTATCGTTACGTTTTTTGCGCCTAGTCTAAGCGCTGTCCTCGCTGCATCTATTGCAGCATTACCGCCGCCTACCACAGCAACATTTTCGCCAAGATCGAACTTTTTGCCACGCTGAACATCAGCAAGAAACTTTATTGAGTCGTAAACCCCTTCGAGATCCTCACCAGGAATCTCAAGCTTCCAACTCTTGTCAGCACCAGTCGCAATAAACACAGCATCAAATCTACGACGTATCTCATCGAAGCTGATGTCTCGCCCCACACGCGTATTTGTATTAATCGTTACACCAAGATCCTCAATAGCCTTAATCTCTTCACGGAGCACAGCTTTCGGCAGACGATACTCAGGTATTCCCCACATCAACATCCCGCCAGCCTCTTCGGTCGCCTCGAAAACTGTAGGCTCATGTCCCATCCTTGCAAGGTGAAACGCTGCCGTAAGTCCAGCCGGTCCACCACCGATAATGCCAACTTTCTTGCCTGATTTCTCATTACGCATCCTGACCTTAGGCAGTTTGTGCTCTTTAAGCTCAATGTCTGCTACAAAGCGTTTCAAGTTGCGAATAGATAGCGGCTCATCAATCTGACTTCTCCGGCATTTCTCTTCACACGGTGCATTGCATACCCTGCCACATACAGCAGGAAATGGGTTATGATCCCTGACGACGCGCAGAGCCTCGTTAAACCTACGCTGTGAAATCAATGCAACATACTTCGGCACGCTGGTACCTGCAGGACAAGTATGACTGCAAGGCGCCTCGAACAAAGAGCTGCACACACATGCCGGACAGCGTTTCTCACGTATATGAGCTTCATACTCATCGCGGAAATACCGCAGCGTAGAAAGCACAGGATTAGGCGCGGTCTGCCCTAACCCACAAAGAGCGGTATCCTTAATACGCTGGCCAAGCTCAAGAAGCAGATCAATATCTCCTTCTTCTCCCTGTCCGCGAACAATCCTTTCCAAAATCTCAAGCATTCGGCGGGTGCCTATTCTACACGGCGTACATTTTCCGCACGATTCATCCTGTATAAAATCAAGGAAATACCGAGCGATGTCAACCATACACGTGTTCTCGTCCATGATGATCAACCCGCCGGAACCCATCATCGCACCAAGCTCGATAAGCGAATCGAAGTCCATAGGTACATTCAGATGTTCCTTTGTAATACAGCCTCCTGAGGGTCCACCCGCCTGTGCTGCTTTGAACTTCCTGCCGCTACGTATGCCTCCGCCGATGTCATAGATTATCGTGCCAAGTGGCGTACCCATAGGCACTTCAACAAGCCCTGTGTTGTTTATATTCCCGGCAAGTGCAAATATCTTGGTGCCCTTGCTCTTCTCGGTGCCTATCTTGACATATTCATCTGCACCGTTAAGAATGATAATCGGCACATTTGCGTATGTTTCAACGTTGTTCAAAACAGTTGGGCTTTCCCAAAGCCCAGAATGCGCTGGAAACGGCGGCCTTGGCCTAGGCTCTCCGCGTTTGCCTTCTATAGAAGCCATTAACGCAGTCTCTTCACCGCACACAAAAGCACCCGCACCCATCCTAATATCCAGGTTGAACTTATGTCCGGAGCCGAGCACGTTATCACCCAACAGACCATAGCTCCGTGCCTGCTCCAGAGCCTCGCTCAACCGTTCGATAGCAAGCGGATACTCAGCGCGAACATACACATAACCTTCTTCCGCTCCTATCGCATAGCTTCCTATTATCATGCCCTCGATAACGGAATGTGGATCACCCTCCAGCAGACTTCTGTCCATAAATGCGCCAGGATCGCCCTCGTCTGCGTTGCAAAGTATGTATTTACGATCTCCCTTCGCATCCCGCGCAAATTGCCACTTAAGCCCAGTAGGAAATCCGCCGCCGCCTCTACCTCGAAGCCCACTTCTCTTAATCTCGTCTATAACCTGCTGCGGCGACATTTCCGTTAGCACTTTTCCAAGTGCAGCATAACCATCACGAGCTATGTATTCGTCTATGTTGCCCGGATCAATAACACCGCAGTTGCGCAAAACCAATTTCTTCTGCATCTGGAAGAAAGGCATCTCATCTACAGTTCGAAACGCCTTGCCGTCAGCACCAGCCTTAAATAGCAGATCGGTTACTACTCGCCCCTTGAGTAAATGCTCTTTGACTATTCGAACTGCATCCTCAGGCTTGAGCTTCTGATAGAAGACTCCTTCTGGAGCAACCACCATAACCGGACCTAAATCGCAGGAACCTATACATCCAGTCATAATGACCTTTATCTCATCCTGCAAATTGTTTTTTGCAATTTCTTTTATCAAAGCATCGGCAACTGCATGGCAGCCAGATGACACACAGCCTGCCCCGGAACAAACCATAACATGTGAGCGATAAATTTTATCCATACGCCTTACTGATCCTCTCTACTTCCCATTCTTATACTTAGCCAAGATGCTTGGGATCTTGTCAATTTTGACCCGACGATATATATCAGCGCCAATCGTTACCACAGGCGCAAGACCACATGCCCCAACGCACCGTGTAATCTCCAGCGAAAATTTGCGGTCGTCGGTAGTTCCGCCGACATCTATCCCCAGATCTTTCTCAAGCCGTTCAAGCACTTGTTTGCCGCCTCGTACGTAACATGCTGTCCCCAAACAAACCCTGATCGTATGCTCACCACGAGGTACGGTATTGAAAAATGAATAGAATGTAACCACACCATGGACTTCCGCAAGCGGAATCCCCAACCCATCTGCAACCTTTATCTGCACCTTCTCCGGCAGCCAACCAAACAGTTCCTGTGCCTGATGAAGAACCTGAATCAAGCTGCCCTTCTTGCCCTTATGTGAATTAATAATCTCGTCGAGCTTCTTATATTTGCGTTTTTCTTCGGCTGCAGCTTCTTTAGCTCTAGCTTCGCAATCGCATGTATGAGATGTCAACTGTTCTTACCTCCTAAAAACCGCCAAAAGGCACGTGTTTTAATCTTGCTGTGCTATAACCCAATCAGACTGAATCTCTCCGCCTATAACATGTCCATTCACTATAGCCCTTGCTCTTTCAGGTGTAACCAATCCGTAAGTTACAGTCGGCTGTCCGGGCATTGCAACATCTACCACCGGCTCTTTATCACAGATCCCTTTGCATCCAGTCTGTGTAACCGTAACATCCGAAACACCCTGCTTTTCCAGTTCGTCCAAAATTGCGCTCATGGTCTCCCGTGCTCCCGACGCAATCCCACACGTTCCCATAGCAACAACGATTTTTCCCCGCTGTTTGCCTTCTCTGACTTTCATCTGTTTTTGAACCTGCTCGCGTATCTTCTGCAGATCAGCAAGTGTTTTCATCCTCGAATCATCCTTTCATCACCCTATGAAATTGCTCCCACACGAGCAATGCCTTCTTCCAAATACCCACGTAGCCAACTCAGAACCGGCAGAGCATTAATCGGCACATCACCAAGTTCCTTTCGAATATCGGCAGTATCCAGCACAAAAGTCCTGCCATCAACAGTATGTTCATACCGAAAATCTCTATCCGGATTAGCTGCAACAATCGTCACAATCGTCCCGACTATATCACCATAAGGCATTCGGTCTATATGAGAAAGACCAAACTCAGCAGTAACCTCCGTGCCTTTTCCTTCAACTGATTCAATCCTAAGCTCACCGCCGCACATCTCAGCCGCAGCTTTGAGCATTGGCAACCCCAATCCAACCTTCCGCGTTGTGCGCGTAGTCACAAAAGGATCCGTAATACGTGCGATCATATCATAAGGCATGCCCGACCCATCGTCCTTGACCGTCACAGTAAGACGATCGCACTCAGTATCGGCAGTCGATTTGATTTCCACTCTCCTCGCACCTGCGGCTATAGAGTTCTGCACAATGTCAAGTATATGAAGCGATATCTCTCGCATCGCTTTACTCGTTACTCCACCATCCTGCCGCCGACTCCGGCGATCGCCAACTTAATCTCAGCCACACTGCGATGCTCCAGATGAAACACCGTCCTCGCGCTGCCAATATCATCCAGCACATGCGCATCCGACGAGCGTATAATCGCACGATCCGCTATATCAGGGTGCTGTTTTCGAGCCTCTTCAGCAGTCATCCGACTCGACACTTCTACCGCAGGAAACCCAGCTCCTTCCGGCATGAACCCAAGCACACCAAAAAGTCCATAGGCTCTTCTATCAACATGCGCCGGTATTGCAATCCCACATCTAGCTTCAACCTCTGCTACTATGTCGTCCAGCGACAGCGAAGTAGAAGCCAAAAGCAGTCTATCGTTATATCTAACAAACTCAGCTTCAGCGGTTACAACCATCTGCTGACCAAGCTTGCCTTCCTGATTAACAAGATTCGGCAAAGCTGCATAGACAACTTCCTGCATAGACTCAGCCTGTTCGACTTTTTCGAACAGACACAGTACATGCACCCCCTCCGCCGACTCACATTCCATCCCAGGGATTACCTTAACCGAACTCCCTGCAGCAGCTTCTACCACAGCTCCTACATTCTCAGCCGAGTTATGATCAGCTATCCCTATAATATCAAGCCCTGCCTCAACCGCCCGCCTTACAATAAGCGGCGGTATCATCTCCACTTCCGCACACGGCGAAAGAAGAGTATGTATATGAAGGTCTGCTTCGTATCTAGAAAGCATCCCTAACCCGCGCCTTTACTTCGGCGCACGGACGCCAAGCTCATAAAGCCTGCCGACTACATCAAACGCACTGAGCGTAGTCTTATATAACGAAACCTTTTCCTGTTGCGCCTTTTCTACCGTGTTTTCGTCTGGCTCCGCATTACCGGCAACAATAACACCAGAAAGCCCCAAAAGCGAAGCAACTGCTACAACATTAACATGTCTCTGATTTGTAACCCACAGATTGCCCGACTTGGCATTAGCCAAAACATCAGACATCAAATCAGACACATAGCCGCCAGTAACCTCAATATCATCGCCTGAGACAACCGGCTGGAGATCCAGACTACTTATCAGTTTGCTCAACAACATCTTGTCTATCCGCCTTTTCGCCTTTGCCCATAGACGGAGGCATTTTCGCCGCCATCAACATAAGTTCTTCGGCAAGGATTTTAACTTTTTCTCGCAACTTAAACACACAGTCTGTTTCAGAAGCATAACCCCTTACTATATCTTCGGCCAACGCCCTACAGTTCGGTGCACCACAACTTCCACAGTCCAAACCTGGCAGTTCTTCCACCAATCGCTCCAACGCAGCCAGTTTTTGTATAGCCTTGGATACATCCTCGTCGAGTTTCAATCCTGACCTAGGCTTCAGATCCTCCTCCAACTTGAACACATCCATCGCCAGACCTTCCTTCATCCACTGGAGCCATTCCTGAGTAACTTCCGGCGCCGCATCTGAAGCAAGGATACGGACTCTTCTACGTGTGATGAAACAGTTCTCAACATTCAACACTCCACCCACACATCCGCCAACACAAGACTGCGCTTCTATGTAGCTTATATCCGAAAGCTTTCCACGCTCTACATCCTCAAGTATACTGGCAACATTGTGTATGCCATCAACAGACAGATGCTTATCAGTCCCTATAGATTGATTCTCACCTCCAGCCCTAGCCCAACCGATACCAAGACCTGATCCCATTCTAAGAGGCTTGCGTTCCGGTACGCGATTCTTTGATATCACTTGTTGGATAAGCGGGTAAACAGCAGACACCGGTATTGCTCCGTTGATAAAGCTGGTCTTGTACCCCACTGGTTCGTTGACAGCATTTACTTTCGCTGGACAAGGAGTAATGAAAAATACGCCTATATCTTCATCCGGAATGCCTTCTCGCTTCGTAATTTCTATCCTTGCTATCTGAGCCGCACACTCCATCGGTGAACTTATTGGAGCTATATTCTCGACAAGATCTGGAAACCGAACCTGTATCAATCTCACAACAGCCGGACAAGCGCTGGAAATAAGTGGGCGAATCGTAGAACGATTTATAAGCTCCCTGCTCTTAGCAGCCACTAAATCTGCACCGAAGCTGACATCCATTACTTCATCAAAACCAAGATCATAGAAAGCTGCGAGAACTTTTTCAGGCCTCGTGCCTTCCCTAAACTGCCCCATAATCGCTGGTGCAGGGAGAGCAACTTTATAACGAAATTTGTGTATAGCTTCAAGAGAATCAGATACAACTTCCTTGGCACCGTTCGGACAAATGCGCACACACTCTCCGCAGTCTATGCAGCGCTCTTCCAAGATACTCGCCTTGCCGTCACGAACACGAATAGCTTCGGTTGGACAATGCTTTATACAGTTTACGCAGCCCTTACACTTGCTCTCTATTAATCTGACTGCATGGGCGATTCCCATCGAATTCACCTTTTGTAGAAAACCATCCTCACCTTAGTGCCAACTCCCGGCTCAGATTTTATTTCTAAAACATCAGAGCAGGATTTCATATTAGGCAGCCCCATCCCAGCACCGAAACCCATCTCTCTTATTTCATCACTCGCCGTAGAAAATCCTGGAACCATAGCCTGCTCTATATCAGGAATTCCGGGCCCATTGTCTTCTGCGACAATCTCCACAGAATCCGCACCCGCATCCAAAGTTATCCTGCCTCCGCCAGCATGGATCACACAGTTCATCTCTGCCTCATACGAAGCTATAGCAACACGTCGAACTATTCCAGAATCAACACCTATCTGCTGCAGCATATGCTTTATCTGACTTGAAGCATGACCTGCATTCACAAAATCCATCCCCGCCACTTCAAATGTGCGAACAATTCTCTCGGAAGTTTCACTCTCAGATTCACTCACTTTAACACACCATCATCTCTGCAGGGACGAACATTGCCGCACCCATTATCACATCCTTCGAGCCCCAAACAATATAGCCTACCGCAGCTTTCGTAAAGAGGATATGGCGACAATAGAACAGGCAAACCGCTAGATTTAGCAAGTTCCAGAGTAGCTTCGTCTGGCTGTTTGTGACGAACAAATACCACAGCTTTTAAATCCAACAGTTCAGCAGTGCGAATCACCTGTTGATTGGTCAGCCCAGTCAACAGAATTGAGCCAGGCTTAGTGAATGCGAGCACATCGCTCATTAGATCGCATCCACATGCTGTATGAACTTCTTCGTCCAATTTATCAGCACCGCAGATAACCTGAGCATCCAGCACCCTGCATATATCTGCAAGAGTTATCTTGGTTTTTCGTTCAATAACCGATATTTTCGTATTATCCATCACGCACAAACCAACTCATCAATCCGACCGACTGCAACAACCAGCCTCGCATAATTGTGATTTTTTTCACAAATAACTAGCTCAAAAAAAGACGCCTTCTCGACGCACCTTCAGAATGCAACTGTTGGAATTAAGCTATGCAAATCACACAACAGGCATTTTTAGTATAAGCCCTTCGCTAAACTCTGTCAATCCATGTAGCCTCTCATCTACATTTTTAGAACAAGTAAAAAGCTGTATCGGAATCTTGTTCGCGTTGGCTAAATAGTATGAATCATAAACAACCACCCCCAATAAATATACATATTGACTATAAACGAATAACATTTTACAATTAGCCACCGTAGTCAAGTTGAAGAAAACCATTTACTACGCATACACCATAGATCAACATCTGAGGCACAGCTCAAATAATACAAAGCAAGGCACACGGACAAATATAATTTAGACAGCAAAAATTACAATGGAGAACATACACATTATGAAGTTTACAGCCGGTGGGTGGCAAGTAAGAGAAGATGTAATACCTATTCATCCAAAATATGTTTTTGAACACATTTTCGAAGATGGAATACTTCTCGTTCGCGCGATAGACCGTAATCCAACAGAAATATATGACGGAAAGTTTCTTACAGTTCGGATATCATCTCCAATACCAGACGTAGTAAATCTACGAGTCACTCATTATGAAGGCGTACACAAACCTCTTGCCTTCCCTATTGAGGACAAACTGCCAAAGCCACAGCCGGAGTTTGCAGATACAGAAGATAGCCTAATCTATACTACTGGACAACTGCTCATCAAAGTCTCAAAAGCTCCTTGGGACATCCAGTTCTATGGAAATGGCAAACTACTTACTTCAAGCAATAAAAACTCTCTTGGTTTTATGCATGTACTAAATGAAGGCGACTACATGATAGAGCGGCTTGACTTGGGAATCGGACAGTGTATTTATGGCGGGGGTGAGCGGTTCGGACCGTTCGTTAAAAATGGACAATCAATAACAATATGGAACAATGATGGCGGTACTTGGAGCGATTGGGCATACAAAAACATTCCTTTCATTATAAGCAACGGTGGATGGGGATTACTTGTGAATTCTACAGACAAGGTAGAATTCGAAGTAGCTACTGATAGATGTGAACAAGTAGGATTCAGCGTCCCGGGGCAGACTCTAGATTATTACTTCATATATGGACCTACTCCTAAAGAGATCTTGGAGAAATACACAATACTAACAGGACGCCCTGCTCTTCCTCCTGTCTGGTCGTTCGGTCTTTGGCTTACTACATCATTCGTTACAAAATACAATGAGGAAATAGTAACCGAGTTCGTTGAAGGTATGCAAAAAAGAGGCATACCGTTGAGCGTTTTTCATTATGATTGTTCTTGGATGAAAGATTATCACTGGTGCGACTTCGAATGGGATGACATAGAATTTCCAGATCCACAAGGCATGCTGCATAGGCTCAAGAGCAAAGGACTGCGTGTATGTGTGTGGATTAACCCGTATATCTCCCAGTTTTCATCAATGTTCGCCGAAGGTGTAAAAAACGGCTACTTTCTAAAAAGAAAAGATGGTAGCATCTATCAAGTAGACTGGTGGCAGCCTGGATGTGCATTTGTAGATTTCACAAATCCTGATGCAGTGAAATGGTATCAAAGCAAACTGAGAAAACTTCTTGATATGGGAGTTGACACGTTCAAAACTGACTTTGGGGAAGGCATTCCAGAAGACGCGGTTTACTTCGATGGATCAGATGCACGCCAAATGCACAATTTCTACACCTACTTGTATAACAAAGCTGTATTTGATCTCTTGGAAGAATATTATGGGAAAGGCAATGCTGTAGTCTTCGCTAGATCAGCAACCGCTGGATGTCAAAAGTTCCCCGTGCACTGGGGAGGTGACTGCAAAGCTACGTTCCAGTCTATGGCTGAGGAACTAAGGGGTGGACTATCATTTGCTATGTCTGGCGGAGCGTTTTGGAGCCACGATATCGGAGGATTTGTTGGTACCGCTTCACCAGAGTTGTATAAAAGATGGGTTGCTTGGGGATTATTTTCTTCGCACAGCCGACTGCACGGCAATGACACCTACCGTGTTCCATGGCTTTTTGATGAAGAATCTGTAGATGTTCTCAGATTTTTCGCACGCGAGAAGAACCGGCTAATGCCGTACCTGTACCAAACGGCTGTTGAAGCACACACACATGGCTGGCCAATGATGCGGCCAATGATAATGGAGTTTCCTAACGACCGCACATGTCGTTATATCGAAACACAATATATGCTCGGCAGCTCACTGCTGGTTGCACCTGTATTGCAAGAAAATGGAGCTGCTGAATACTATCTTCCAGATGGTATATGGACTAACTACTTTACTGGACAGATAATACAGGGCGGCAGATGGTTCCAGGAACAGGTAGATGTGTTTACTCTGCCTGTGTTTGTGCGAGAAAATAGAGTACTGCCAATAGGCTACTGCGAAGATAAACCAGACTACGATTTCACAAAAGGGATCGAATTGAGGTTGTTTCAGATAGCGGATGGCTCGGATATACAGGTGATAGTGCCGCACCACGATGGTTCAGAGGCAGCAGTTTTTAAGTGTGTCCGCAACGCGGACACAATCACTGTAAATCTGGTAAAAGGTACAGCAAATTGGCACGCAAGCCTAAATGGTACGACCTACAATCCCAATGATAAAGACTCAGTCGTAACAATAAAACTATAAAACAGCAGGACTTAATTGTTCCGTTGGTGTTTTTCTGACGGCATTGATTCTAAAATGCCACAATCAATATTCTGTCCGCCACCAGTCTGGTGACAGTGAATAGCTATCGTATTGTGTCCTTTATGCAGCAGAGAGGTTTTGCTCGAGTCAAGGTTGTACAGCACATAAGAAGTAGTATATCCTTTCAATTCTGCTGCAAGCACTCCATTGATGTATATCTCTGCGTCCTCATCATGAAAAACGTTCAAATAAGGATGACTAGGAACGCTGTCCAAATCAAATCTGCGGCGAATCCATATATCTGATGTCTCCCATCTTGTTCCAATCCTTGGACCAACAGTGCCGAAGCTTGCTTCGCCTTCTTGCCACAAAGAATCATCAAAATCCACCTCCTGCCATCTACTCGGAGGTGTTGTAGTAGTATAGCGCCATATGATACCAGCCTGTTGTTCAGCACATGGAACAACAACTCTAAAAGGCTGAGACGGCTCATAGAGACGTGCTGCAGCTTCTGCAGCACGTTTAGCATCAAACTTTATCTCTTCGCGATCATAAGTCATCAAGCCATTTACTTCGACTTCCACATCGGTAGTCTGTGTGTACACTGCAGCTGACAGTCCTTTGCTAATCAATGGTTTCAACTTTGCAAGTAGACCAACATACATATCTGTAGCTTCTTCTGCATTTTTGAAACTCACATATCCCCAAGACCCATCTTCTTTCCAAAGATGGCCCTTTATAGGCCGGCCAATACCACCGAATTCACCTAGAACAGAAACCCTATTCGGCTCCGCAGGAGCCATAGCAGGTCCTGGATATGAATGTACATCTATAACATCACCGCACCTAGTATCGGACCAACCACTAGCGTTCGAAACAAGACGACTTGGATCAATTTTTTTAACCATATTAACCAAGCGAGGTGTGTCATACTGTCCCCATCCTTCGTTAAATATGATCCACATAACGACACTTGGATGATTTTCAAGATATTTCACCATACGCACTAATTCACTCTCGAAGTTGCTTCTCATCTCAGGCGGATTGCTACCAGCAGGCATATCCTGCCAAATCAATAATCCCAACTTATCTGCCCAATAGTAGAGCCTCTCAGGCTCAACTTTTACATGTTTGCGCATCATATTACAGCCAAGTTTCTTCATAACTTCGATATCATATCGGAGAGCATTATCAGTCGGAGCTGTGTAGATACCATCAGGCCAAAATCCTTGATCAAGCGGACCATATTCAAAGAGAATCTTATTATTCAGAGCAAGCCTATTTATCCCCGATTCATCTTTCTTGATTGAAATCTTCCGCATACCAAAATAGCCTTTTACAGAATCGGTCTGCTTTCCATTATCAACCAGTACTATTTTTATCCCATAAAGATAAGGATGACTAGGTGACCAAAGGATCGCATTTTTCATAGGCAGCATAATCTCTGCACCAGGAGTTCCATAAGCATTAGAAACAATATGCTCTCCTGACAGAGCCTGAACCTTGACCCGTGCACTCTTACCTACACCTTCAGCATTCACAGTAATTCTAAGCAGGCAATTATCAACATCCGGAACAGCTTTGTAGGATAAAATGTGTTCCTTAGCAACTGGCTCAATCCAAACAGTTTGCCAAATACCCGTGGTGCCAGTGTACATTATTCCCCCCGGATTGAGAACCTGTTTGCCATGCGGCTGGCCACCTCTATCAGTTGGATCCCAAACAGAGACCACAATCTCCTGGGCACCCGTCGTTTTCAATGCATTTGAAATATCAAAAAAGAATGGATCGTAGCCTCCGGTATGCCTACCTATTTCCTTGCCATTTACATATACTGTAGTATCCCAATCTACTGCGCCAAAGTTCAGTAAGATTCGTCTTCCAATCCATGTGCGCGGCAGTAAAAAAGTACGTCTATACCAAACCCTCTCATCTGGCTCAACAATATGCCCAACCCCAGAAAGCGCTGATTCAACAGGATATGGCACTAGTATCTTACTCTTCTCGAACACTGTCGGCATAGAATCTTGCTTCTTTGTAATAGCAAAATCCCAAAGACCATTCAGGTTCATCCATTCTCCACGCACCATAGTAGGTCTAGGATACTCAGGGTGAGCATTACTTGGACTTACATACTTTGCCCATCTTGTCATAATGTGTCCGGAAACTGGCTTCCAGGCACTGCTCTCGACAGCAATACATTTGAAGCTCGAGATAGCAAACAAAACTAATATAAAAATCGATCTGGCTTTCACAAATACTCCCCCTTATTTTCTCATTTTGGAACGACCGAGCCTAGCCAAAACAACAACATACTATGATTATTTGTCCGCAATAATTTGAAAACCTATAGGTTCAGCCAGCAAGCATCATTTTGATTTGAATAATATGATACTCTATTTCAATAGCACCTACAGGGTAACAATTGGCGCAAATATAGGCACAATTCCGACATATATTTCAAACTGTATTCATTACTCATTGACTGCTTATTATCACTACCACTAGAATTGTACTGATTAGAATCAAAGCGCAATAAGCTATTTTGAAAAAGGAGCTAAAAATGGGAAAAATCCGAATCTTTGTGCTTATCCAGGTTTTACTAGTTATTTTGCTCACCTTTGCAGCAACAACGATAGCCAACGCAGGAGTCAATTGGAACTCACATATTGCCGGTAATCCTCTTCTGCCGGGTTACTTTGCAGACCCTTGCGTTCGAAAGTTTGGCGATACTTACTACATATATGCAACCCCTGACGGCTGGGATGTTGGCAAAGGGCCATTTGTTATATGGACGAGCAAGGACTTCGTGCACTGGACCAGCCATAAATCTAACTGGCCAACTACCGATTTCAAATGGGCGCCATCTGTTGTAAAAAAGAACAACAAATACTACATGTACACTCAGACTCCATGCATGGTTTGGGGTGCTGTAAGTGATACCCCGCTTGGGCCTTGGACAAGCCTTTCACCCCCAGGACAACCAATGATACCTGACCAAACACCAAAGGGAACCATAGTCCTCGATGGCGAGTGTTTCATTGATACCGACGGGCAGAACTATATTTGGTACGGTACATGGTGGACTCCAACAATGGCAAAACTGAATGATGATATGTGCACAATATCTGGAACACCAATCCAATATTTTAAGAACCCAAATAACCCAAACCCACCTTACGGAGTAGTCCAAGGATGCATGGAAGCACCCTATATGTTTAAGCATAATGGAACCTACTACCTTATGTATTCCAACATGTTCTGTCAAGACTCCAGCTACCGTGTGGAGTACAGCACTGCAACTACACCATATGGTCCATTCACCTATGGCAAAAACAACCCAATTCTAGAAACCAACGACGACGACACGGTAGACGGACCAGGCCACCATTCCATTCTTGAGGATAATGGGAAAATATATATAGTGTACCACCGTCACGACAACCCACACTCACCGGATGGTGCACATAGACAAGTTGCTGCAGATGAGCTTTACATCAACCCAGACGGCTCAATTGAGAAAGTAGTGCCAAGCCACGGCGGTGTTGGATATCTTGCACCTTCTACAGTAAGAGATACCAATTTAGCAGTTGGCAAAAAAGCTACTGCATCATCGTTTGCTGGACCAGACTTCATACCTGACTATGCCGCTGACGAGAACAATGGAACAATTTGGAAAGCAGCTGGATACATTTATCCACAATGGCTTCAAATTGATCTAGGCAAACCTCAGCAAGTAAAAAGAGTAGAAACAGAATTTCAATTTGCCCAGGTAGCTTATAGATACATAATCGAGTATTCGAACAACGGCAAGACCTGGAAAACATTCGCCGACAGGAAGAATAATAAAGACTGGGGCCCGATGATTGACCATGGTTATGCTAAGGCGAGGTATTTTAGGATTACAATTCTAGGCGATGACTCACCCCAACGCCCTTCTCCTGAAATCGGCATCTGGAATTTTAAGCTTTATGATGGAATCAAAAAACCAAATCGAGCTCCGTCAGTAGACTGCGGTCCGAACATAAAAAGATCGATAAAATTTCCAACGATCGTTCTCAACGCTGCAGTTACTGACGACGGATTGCCCAACGGACCAGTTACAATTAGATGGAGCAAAGCGAGCGGTCCTGGAACAGTGACGTTTGAACACCCCAACCGCACCTATACGAAAGCATCATTTAAAACCGTCGGCAAATATGTATTAAAACTGTCTGCTTACGACGGCAAATTGACAGGTTATGACACCATAACCGTAGAAATGCTGCCCCCAAACGACCAACTCATATGTTATAAGTTCGACGAAAAAAGCGGCACGATTGCCCAAGACTCTACCATAAATGGTCAAAACGGTATCATAAGCATCGGAACTGCTAGGTGCTTAGGTGTAAGAGGCGGAGCCATAAATATGAATGGCAACAACTCGATCAATGTCCCGCCGCTAGGCGCTACAAAAAATCTAACCATAGCAGCATGGCTAAACATACATACGCTTAATGCAGATAGAAATAGCATCGTATGCACCAAGGGGGATAACAAAAAACTACAGGTTACCATCACGAAAACTGGAGAAATAGCTCTCACGATAAATGGCAAAGATGTGGCTTTATCTAGCCCAATGTTCACTCAAGATAACATCGGACGTTGGGAACACGTTGCCATAGTTTACAACACAAATGCGAAAACGGTCTCATTTTATTTTGATGGAAAGCAGAATAACAGCAAAATACTCGACGATGTAGCAGCAATAGATCTCTCGGAAGGGCTCAACATTGGTGGTAGTGCATCAGGGACTCGCGGACTAGATGGAGAACTCGACGAATTCCGACTTTACAATAAAGCACTATCGCCTGCGGAGATTTTAGAAATTTCAACACCAGTCAAATTTACGAGTATAGGTAATGCCAAGAAATTACCAAATGGTTCGGCTATAATTCTTATAGCAAAGCCTGTTACATTCGCACCTAAGGATGCATTAACTGGCAATCGAACCACAAACTACTTTTATGTATCAGAAAGAGATGGATCAGTCGGCATCAAAATTCAGGATGGAAACATCGGCCACGATACGGCAACTGAAGACAACTGCGTTAGCTTCAGTGGCATAATAAAAACAAGCGAAACAGGTGAGAAATATATTGAACTTACTTCGCAAGTGAGCAATGGCGCTCCGTATTCAATAAAACCAAAACCATTAACAACAAATCCCGTTGCGCAAATAGGACAGTTAGTAAAATCAACAGGCGATATCGTTAAAGTCAACGATAACGGAAACAAACTCACGCTCAAATCACCAGAAGGCATCCTTGACGTCATAATCGCTAAAGGCGCTGATGTTCAGAAGGTATCCACAGGAAACACTGTTGAAGCAATCGGAGTAATTACCACTGAAGGTAAAAATGATTATGCTCTGCTGGCTAAAGAAATAAAAAGACTCAACCCACCTCCATCGCCAATGCTCGTTCATTACACTTTCGATAATGACAACGATTCAATAGCCAAAGATTCCTCCGGCAATGGATATGACGCGCAACTGGTAAATAATCCAAAATTCGTACCCGGAATAATAGGCAATGCCATAAGCTTTGATGGCAAGAAAAGTTATCTTCAGCTGCCCGATCTAGGATTACAAAAAGCTATAACCATAGCAGTATGGATTAACATGAACAGCATGGGAACAGATGATTGGTCAACTTCTATTATTCACAGCGACACATGGCAACCCGGCGATTTACACTTACAAATTCCAGTAAAATCAGGAATTGTTGGAGCCGCAATGGGCGGAATTGTTCCAGGAAGCATTGAGTCCAAGTTCTCATTCAATAACAACCTAGGCAGATGGGTGCACGTAGCATTTGCATACGACAGCAAAATGAAGACAGCTGCGCTCTACATAAATGGTAAACTCGAAGCGTCTGCAACATGTGCAGAAACTAAACCCATTAATCTATCCCATTCCAAGGTAGGAACATGGGGAGGCGGCTCGAGATTCTTTGATGGGAAAATGGATGATTTTCGCATCTATGATCATGCACTAAGCGAAGAAGAGATTGCCAAACTTGTGAATCAGGGCAGAAACCAATAATCTACCTTCGCAGCTAGATTAAAGCATGAGAATTGATCGCGAGAGGTCTAGATAACGCATACAACCTATCTAGCAAAATAGGAAAATATAGCTTCGTCTACAAACGCAGATCAAGGAGAAACCAATAAATGAAAACAAGAATATGGTATAAGAGTCTGATTTTTATAATTATAATCTTACTGCCTACCCTCGCTGTTTTGGCTGAACCGCAATCACCAAAAGTTGTGCGAGTTATTAACAGTGCTAATCCTGAACCGCCAATTTACAACTGGCATCCTCATAACCGTCTAGGAATCGAAAAGGGTGCCTTTGCAGGAGTAAAATCTTTCAACAGAGTACTAATCCGCGAAGAAAATGGAGACGTACTTGAAGTACCTTTCTTTCACTTCACTGCACGCGATCTTGGCGAAATTATGAACCGGATGGCAAAGTTTCCATCGGAAACCAAAGTAATAGATTACACTCCGGGCGAATCCCCAATCGTTGAACTGCATGCAGCAAATTTAAATCTTGGTCCTCTTGAAAAATGGCCAAACCAAGGCGTAATAGGTGGTAATTTCCATTCGATGAACGTACCTCCGGTCGTCGAAGATATCAATGGAAGGCGAGCGGTTCATTTTGACTGCAATCAATGGTACTTCGACACACGCTACAACGCAATGGTTCTCGACACTATGCCAGTTGATGCACTAAAAGATGGCAAGCCGTTCACACTATCAGTCTGGGTACTGCACCCTAAAGACCCTGACCCTGATGATGGCGAAATGATTATGAGCTGGCACACACGCGGAGGTAATAATGGCACTGGGTTAGATTGGAGAATGTCCGGAGCTTGGGGTGACTTCTCAGTAGGAGGACTCGGAACCGATTTGACAATGGATCCCCCCTACACAGCCAAGCCTATGACTGAGTGGACGCATATGGCGTATGTGTACACTGGAGGAGGAATAAATGGAGAGCTTAGGCTCTACATAAATGGCAGACTTACCGGAATTGCACGCTCGCAATTCCTGCCGGAATTCCGTGACCCATCCGATATAACTACCAATTCTGTAGTGATAAAAGGCTACCTCAACACTATAAGCGAAGATGTCGCCGCTTATGTTCGAGGATACATCGGAGAATATGATGCACATCACTTTGGCCAACTGAGACATATAGGTCGTTGGGATCAAATGAAAGAAATAGGTCTCACAAAAAGAGGCGAATTTTCTATCCCTTTCTCTGATCTGAAACCTGGCACTCGGTATTATTATCGAATATTCGCAAGCCTTAATCCTGAATCGTACGTCCAACCATACGACCCAACTCGTCGGTGGGCGAATGGAGTAGGATCGTTCATAACAGCTACTGCAGATGGCAAACCAGGACAAATTCTTCCTATTGATCAGGATCGCTATATATTCCTAGGAGTTCAGTGGGGCAGCCGTTGGTATTTATCCTACCCCGGACCTGCGGGTTTCTTCCGTGGATATATAAGTGACCTAAAACTATACGACCGTGCACTCTCGGACGAAGAAATCCGTCGCGACGCAAATATGTTAGCAGCGTACGATGGCACCCCAAAAGATGGAAGCAGAATTCTTGTTGACAGCACTGATTTTACGTGGAAAAGCGGCACTTCAGCAGCCGCAAAATATAGGTTCTATCTAACCACAGATAAGGAAAAAATCGCCAACGAAACAACAAACTTCCAAGAAGTTGCCGAGTGCAAAATTGCTAATGTTAAACTGACGCCCGGACGTACGCACTACTGGCGTATAGATACTCTTGATGCAAACGGGAACATTTTGGCGAAAGGTCAAATATGGCAGTTCCATGTAGCTTATGGTGAGCCAACCAACCCAAACCCAGAAGACAAATCCTCGACCAGTGCAACAGGTTACTTCAGATGGGTACAAACTATCAACACAATTCGGGACCAAAAACTACTTTACAGCACTGATCCAGATGCAGTTGAAAAAGGTACTGCGAGCATTATAAATATCGGCAAAGACAGCCGCGAATGCTTTGCCCCAAACAAAGCTATTTTACCAGGCGAAACTTGGTACTGGCGTGTAGAAACTGTACTCAGCGATGGGCAAGTGGTTCCTGGTCCTATATGGAGCTTCAATACCATTGATTACTTCACTCCCGAATTCGACGGACCAGTTTCAGAACCTTATCCAGAAGGCATAACCCCTTCGCGTGCTTCAAAAGTGATAAAAAGCTTGGGTTATCCAACTATCAGCACACCCCGAGCAGATGAAGCAAGCCTGCGTGATATTGCACACGCAACAAAACGCTTTCTACAAAAGAGTGTAGAGCTACGCAATATGCTGGCTTCGCATCCATGTGCTACCACAATATCGTCACAAGAAGGACCACCTTGTGTAGACGGATTCTGGTGTGGAAGCTATGGAGGACTGCCTAACTGGAATATGACAATGCATGAAATGGGGCACCAAATACTTATGAATGGACTAGGACCTATGGAGCCAGATTTCTATAACCGGCTCAAGGAGGTTTTCAACTCTCATGCTAATAACAACGCTTGGTTGGGTGATTATGCATCTGCCAATATTGACGAAAATATCGCATGCAGCGCTCATCAATTCATATCTGGAACAGGACGCGAAGCACTCCTAAAAGACGACCCACCAACTTACTACCTTCTAGCCCAGTATATGCCTGGCGACCTGGCTGTAGAACTACACACTGCTTATGGTCTTACCATAAATGAGGCGGGCAACATAACACAATGGAAAAATCGCGGCGGAGTTGAAGATCGTGTAGCAAATGGACAAGGATATGCACCAATGGTCAATACAGTTGGCACTTTCAAAGCCATTGGTATGCCGAAGCTATGCACAACAGATGGAGCTACAGCTATAGCATTCGGCGGTTCTGATGCTTTCATCTGGGATAGAGGACTTCAATATGGATTTGAAGGCAATCGTGCATGGTCAGTTGAAATCTGGGCTTACAAAACATCCGAAGTCAGCAAAGACGAACTACTTGTAGGCTGGGGTCCGGCAGATAAAGGCGTTAGGTTCTACTGGGGTAAGAGCTCAAGAGTCTGGAATGTAGGAGACAATGAATCCGATTGGCCAATTAAACCGACGCTAGGAAAATGGCATCACATCGTTTTCATATTCGAAGGCGGTGGTTTGCAAAACACAGAAGGCGCAATGCGGCTCTTCTTGGATGGTACGGAGATACTTAACAAGGCATACAAACTAAATCTTGCACCAAACATGCCTGTAGAATTAGGCGGGATAGTCAGTGAAGGAAATGTAGAATCGGGATTTAATGGTGCAATATCCCATATAAGGATATACAATTATGCAATCAGCTATAGCCAGGTTACTGAACATTATACCACAGAGCGCAGAGGCTACGAACGCACATCACCTCCAAACATCGGCGGCAGATTGCTGGTTGATTTAGACGCAACGCAACTCGAAGAAACTGGTACAGAAGACCATTTTCCACTCTACCCCGCAAGTCTCCACAAACCTTGGGTGAGAAGCTGGGCTAACAGAGGAATACTCCAAGGCCGGTTTTACAATGATGTCACCAACCAATGGCACTATTCTGGCAGTACGCCGATTTATAAAGAAGTTGCTGGAATTCAAGCGGTCCAATTTACCGGCAAAGACCACATGATTGGGCTAACAAGCTACTGCTTGCCAGCTATTAAAATCGGAACGATAGAAGCCACAGTCTTCTCTGACGCTGCTTCTCCAGATGAAGTTATTATGGAATGGGGGAATTTTGTATTAGATGCTAGTTTCTTAAACAAGGGATGGCAACATATAGCCGTAACATTTTCAGAGACAAAACCATCTGTGTTTGTGAATGGCATAAAGGTTGGGGAAATTACAACAGCAGCCATTCAAAATAATTCCGATCATATACACTTAGGCGGACACTTTGATCTACTACGCGAGCGTTGGTCAAGGCACTTCAATGGCGCTTTGGCCGAAATCCGCATACATGAACAAACGCTCACACCAGATCAAATCCTATCCAATGCAAATTGTTCCCCTGCATTAGCTGCTCATACACCTAACCCACCTAACGGCGCTAAAGTAGTCGTTGCAAGAAAACCAGCCCTTTCTTGGATTCCTGGATTGAACACGAAAGAGGCTGAACCAGTATTTCTTGGCGAAGACTCAAAGAAACTGGAGCTTCTAGGAACATTCAAACCCGGCGAGTTAAAACCTAATCTAAGCAGCAATAAACGATACTTCTGGAAAGTTGGAAATGGTCCAGTTTGGTCGTTCGAAACAACATATGGAGAACTCGTCAATCTTTCTGCTAATGGACTAGCAGATGGAACATTATCAAGCTGGCAAAATAAGGGTATAGCAGGCGGTGCCTTTGTGCCCGCAAATCGTGGCAATCTGCTTGGGATGGATGTGAAAATCTATAACGGCGTGAAAGCACTGCGACTAACAAAGGGAAAATCAATGAGATTCCAAACAGATGCGAAAAAACTTCAGACAGATCATAATAACCAGTTTACCATATCATTCCGTGTCACCAGCGATAACTGGACAGAAGAATCGCCTATTCTGAGCTTTGGCAAACAAGGAGCTGAAACGCGAATATGGTTTGGGACTGGCGCCGAAGATAGACGTATGCTAACTGTCGGAGGAAGCGTACCCTTGCCTATAGATCAACGCTATCCTAATGATCAGTTGAAAATGATATATCCAGAAGGCTGCAATGCTCGAATGACATATGTATGGAAAACCATAACATTGACATATAATAATGGTATCGCCGAGCTTTGGTACAACCGCCACCGTATTGACAGGCGGAAAATAGATCTTTCAAGCAACGTTCTGGACAACCTTGTTTTCGGATGGGATGCACCGCAGTGCAACGGCAACATTTTTCTCAACAACTTGCAAATATATGACCGAGCGCTAAAACAGACCGATATTGAACAGCTAATAAACCATAAAAATGTGGATAAGACAAATCCAATAATCTATATAACTGCTGATGACCTTGAATCAGGATCTCGCGTAGCATCCCTCAAAAATCATGGAACACTCAAAGGTATATTTACAACGCAACCAGAGATCGACCGCAGGCCAAAAGTAGGACAGACAAATGGCAGAAAAGCTGTCATATTTGACGGAAAGGCAATGATGACCTCTACCTTCATACTTCCGGATGCGTTGGCTAATGCAAAACCATTCACCGTAGAGATATGGGCACTGCAGGATGAACCGTCGCAGGATGCTCGTCTTTTGGCATTCTCACAAGAGACTAGTGAAAGGCATACGTCATTTGCTATGGGGAGCACTGCTGACGCAAGAAGCATTGTGCGCACATTCTCATCAGCTGACTGGAAAATCGATCCTGAAGAACAAGTAAAGCAGTGGGTGCATCTTGCTTGGGTTTATGAAGGAGGTCAATTCTCAAAGATTCGCCTATATCGCAATGGTAAACTTAATGCCGAATATGACTTCAAAACGATAGACACAATTGGTGGCTACCCGATGAGCATCGGGGGCATAATGAGTCCTGCGCTAGCAGAAAAATCCCTATTCAAAGGAGCAATAGCGGAGATTCGAATATTTGACTATCCCCGCACACCTGAAGAAATAGCAACTGATGCCACATTAAACTAGAAACTAATTTCGAGATCGAAGAGGTAGGGAGAGCACTGGAACACGCTCCCCTCCTCTCTTCCTATTTCCCCATACATAAACGATGCGATTTTAAAACACACCGTCCATTTATCTATACAAATGTTTCACTGCGCACTAACCGGTTATCTTTCAATCAACTGCACTGAACCTGGGATCAGATACCACTTACTAACCTGTACAAATAGCTCCGCTCCAAACCCCATTCTAAAACCAAGCCAATTTACTTGCCACCTACCAAACAACTTTGTCTAAGAAAAGTTGAACAATAAACAGCAAATGTGCTTTCAGGACAGATGGCACCGTTCAAATGTAAAAAAAGCGAGCCGGCTTGAAACCGGCTCGCTCGATTTTCGTCTCTAGCAAAACTCCCAAACTATAGGAGTTTTATATCTTGCGCGAGAACAACCACTCTACCTGAGTCATCTTTAGTCGCAACCCCAGTAATTATCACGCTCTTCGTAGTGTCCAACCCCTCAGGTATAGGAATACCGTTGACAATCACAGTAACACCAGTATTGTAGCCATCATCCACAACAAATGACGTACTGCCACCAATGCTTTTGACTTTCCCCCAAATCCTTACCGCATTAGTCTGCGCTTTGGAATCAGTCAAAACTGCTCGGTTGTTCATACCTATCGGCGGAATCGGTGCATTACCACTACCAACAGGCATTGCGATAAGCTCCAGATAGATCTCTTTGCCAGCAGGCTTGCGGACATAGCCAACCAGGTTGCTAACCTGATTGCCAAGAGTCAAGTTATCGAAATCTGTCTCGGTCACCTTCAAGCCACCTTGAGCCTGTGCTTCACCTATGTAGAAGAACTTGGTTGTTCTAGAACCTCCCGCATCCTTCGGTGCATAGATCACCGAGGCATTACCAACATACTTGACCAGCATACCATCCGACTTGGACTTCAACTCTGCTATTGTCTGAACAGTCTCAGCGAAAAGAACAGAAATGGTATGGTCAGCAACAACATTGCTGAACACATATGTATTGACAGCACCCACAGACGCTCCATCCACCAATACATCTGCTATGACATACCCCGGCAATGGAGTAATATCAAACTGTTGATTAGCACCATACTTAACTGCTACATTACCACTCGGGCTAATGGTTCCACCTACTCCTGCACTTGCAGTGATTGTCAAGTCGGGAACCGCTGCAAACTGAGCCCAAATTGCATGATCAGTATTGACATTGCTGAACGTGTAGGTGCTTACCGGTCCCACAGACACCCCATCAACAACCACATCCGATATAACGTAGCCAAAAGATGGAGTGATGCTGTACTGCTGGCTGCCTCCCAAACTTAATACAGTCGTCCCTGCCGGACTAATAGAGCCTCCGGCACCAGCAGATGACGTTATAGTGTATGTACTTGCCTGGCCAATCCCAAACTTGTTGGATATGTCAGCTTCCAATTGTTGACGCTCAGCATCAGTCAGAGCCACTCTATAAACAAACACATCTCCGATATCGCCATTGAAAGTACTCCACCCATCTGGCCAGTTACGCCCAACAGTTATATTTTTCGCAAAATCACCAGCAACACCTGGAACAAATGAGGTCATCGCACTAGTAGATGTAATGCTCATAATCTGCGTCCCGTTAGCATAGACCTTATACTTGCCGTCTGGTTGAACCACCAAACTAAGCACAGTAAGCTGTCCATCAGGAATCCTTGTGGAACTACCTTCGAAGCTACCGTTTCGCCTTACAATAACCTGACCATTGCTGTTCCTAACGCCCAGAACAAGTCGGTCATACATAATATCCACACATGAGTTCCAGGCATCGCTTATTCCAGTTCGAATTGGCTTGACTGCTATTACCACTGTCGCACCATTCACTGCAATAGGTGATGAATAGCTGCCTTGGTTATATCCATCTCCTTCAGCATAGAGATTCTTATCCCACTTAATGCCATTGATTATATCCACCGTAGGACTACCTATAGTTGTAAGTGTCTGACCAGAAGGTATATATGTTGGCCAGTTGCCGGTGGGACCACTATCAGGGAATGATTCAGTGATAGCAGAGAATAGCAGATCCTCCGTTCTTGGTATATTCCTGGTATTTTCGGTCAGAATGAAGTTTATGCTCGGCACGTCGGCGCCAGACACATATACTATCTGATCGCGAGTATTAAAGTAGCCAGTACCTCCAGCACACACATACCAGACACCATCCTGTACGGGCTGAGAATAATTGCCGGATGCATCAGTAACAGCCGTGAAGACCGGGTTTGCAGACGCATTAGCCGACCTAGAGAAGTATACTTTGGCACCGGAGACCGCCGTGCCGTCGCTCTTCCTGGTAACCCGACCTGTAACTCTGGAATTCGCAACCAAGGTAAAGTTAACGCCGGAAACAGCTGCTCCATTTACAACAACTACTTTGTCTGCAGATGTATTGTAAGCATTAGCACCAGCACACACATACCAAGTCCCATTCGTAACACCCTTACTATAGTTGCCTGAACTGTCCGTTGTAGCCGTAACTATGGGGTTAGCAGATGCATTTGGCGAATCAGAGAAATACACCTTTGCACCAGATATACCAACCCCACTTGAATTGGTAACTTTACCCGAGATTGCATATGTAAGCGGATTTCCAATTGATGTAACTGTGGCAAACGTAACTATTCTAGAACCATTCAAGGTGTACAAATGCCCTTTAACACTTACGTTTTTCAGTGCAAGCGATGTGTCAGTAGCCTCACCATAAGTGCTCGGCTTAACAGTAATACTGGCACCACTTGCCAAATCCTTCACAACATAGTTATTGGTATTTACTCTCATCACAGTACCGCTAAAAGATACCAAATAGTCATCTGGTAGTGTTGCAAGCTGCGACAACGTGTAGCTGTGATAACCAGTCGTAGGCTTGATAGTAGCACTATATCCCGTCGAGTAAGGAGACTCATTATACTGCGCAGATTTGTCGCGAACCTTATACTGATACGTATAAGTGCCATCAGCTAAAACAGGGGTTGTATAAGTTGGAGAGCTAATCCATCCACTGTCCGGTCCGCCGCCGCTTACACAATGGAAGTAATACTGTACCCCTGAAGGATCGCTTGCTGTTGCCGCAGTCATAGATATTTTGTTGTCTATAGTTGCATACGGCATCATTATCCAATGCCCAACCTGAACTGGCAGCTTGGGTGCAGCCATGTCCTTTGCTATAGCAGTCACACCACCTGAAGCCGGTCCAACATTACCTCTTCCATCTCTAACCTGGACAGTGTAAGTATAGCTAGCATTTGGCGTAAGAGCTACATCAGTCCATGTAGGCGAAGCCTGCCACCCACTTGATCTACCTGTCCTGCTGAAAAGGTACTCCACAAGTCCGCTCGGACTTGATACCTTAGTTGCAGTCATGGTAATGCTATTACTGGTTATACCTACAGGTCCATATGCAAAAGACCCCTGAGGTGGAGTAGTAGAAACCATAGTAGTTGCGCTAACGGGCACCGATGCAGAGGTTTGGTTGCCATTTTTATCTCGCATTTTTACCGTATAAGTATAAGTAGTTCCAGGTTCCAATCCTACATCAGTGTACTTGTTAAATGAAACCCAACCTGAATCATGACCGCCGCCAGATACACAAGTAAAGTAGTATTCAACCCATCCGCTCGCATCCGTGCCAGGGGTCGCACTCATTGTTATCGCCGAATCACTTATTGCATTCGGAACAACCAACCAAGTTGCCGGATTCGGTGTCGGCGGTGTTGTGTCAGAAGCTATAGTAACTGGAGATGGCGCTGGAGCTGCATACACAGCCGCTATCTCAGCTGCAGACAGCCCCTTCATATATACTCTAAAATCATCAATATAACCCTGGAAATAGTTACCGCCGTTGCCTCTCCCAAGATAATTCGCATTTTCCATAAGAGGCGCATTAAGTCGATCGGGAACTATCATATTGGTCTTCGTATCAACTGCCGTACCGTTTATATAGAGCGTACCAGTGGCAACCCATTTCTGTGAACTAGTATCGAACGCACTTCCCGTAAAAGTTACGGCAATATGCGACCATGTGTTGCTGGATATTGGTGCAGTTCCGTCTAAATATTGGGTATCAACCCCATCAGATATGACAAACCTTACTTTGCCAGTCGTTCCATCTTTCGGGGTCAAATACATATACTTTGATGAACCGTCGCCCATAGACCAAACTATCTGGTCGCTATTCGAACCAGTCCACTTAATCCACACACAGATGGCAGTCTCTTTGAAATCGTTAATAGAGTTATGCAGCTCAACGTATTGATTTATCCCATCAAGCGGAAGAACCAATCCTCCTCTTGTAGGTGATACTGTATCTTTAGCAGCTCGGCATCCATTCATTAAAAAGCCATGGTTGATACCATACGTATCCATGGCAAATACAGGATTATCTTTTTCAAACGTATGCTGAGCATATATATAGCCATTATTGGTCAATCCGGTAAAACGAGAGACATCCTGTCCCCATGCCCATCCAAAGTGGACGCCATGATCACCAGTTCCACCATTAGCAGTGTCGCCATCCGTAATAAGTGAACCACTGAATGTCGAAGGATCATACACATAAGTATTGCCCTTCAACACAGCGTTGCCATATACTTTAGTGTGAGTGGTAGAATTGCCATCGCCGCATTCTGCGTGCTCAATAGCCTTAGCGTTCTCATAGATTTCCGCATATCCGAAAATTCTCGCCCAGTCTCTGACTTTCGCATTGCCATAAACCTGTGCATTGCCCTCAACCATAGCATGCCCTGATATCACTGCATAATCACGCACTTGAGCGCTGTCCTTTACAACAGCATAATCCTCTACGCGTGCATAGTTTTTAACCTGTGCACTACCCAGAACTTGGGCGTTAGGGCCAACGTAAGCGGTCGAATCAACCACCGCCGTATTTGAAACCCATCCTCCACCATTCGGATGTTGATGCATGTTAGTATGGCTTTGCACAGGATATATTGCATTCTTTGGCGCAGCATTTGTAAAATACACCGCGTAAGGGAACTGCAAACCAGCATCCGTAATATATGCCTTCCACATCGGGTCGGCGATAGGCATTGGCTTGGGGACAGCAATAACAACCAAGTAAAGTTTGTGCTCATCGTTGGAAAGTTTGATTGAATTGGTCCCAATATTCCAAAGAGTAGAATACCTAGCATCACCATTGTCGCTTACAGCCACAAGACATGCTCGCCAGTCCGACTGTCTTACAGGATCACACATAGGTAGGAAATAACAACTCACAGTTGTACCAGCCGTCGCAGAAAGCGGGATCATATTCCACCCAAACTCCTGAGGAATATGAGCTCTTGCAGGACGATACCAACCACTGTTCCCTGGCACAGGTACAAGTGGTGTTCTACATCTGCGATAAAAGTTCCAATCGCTACCATCATCAGCAGAATTTGCACTAGCCAGCCACTGTTTCCTATTAAAGTCCCAGGTGATCATCTTCTTTGCCATATCGCCCCATAGGTCTTTAACAGCACCCGCTTTATCCGGGGAACCAGAAGTATCAAGCCTTATCATTCTATCAATGATATATTCTGTTTGGCGCTGATTCAGATCAGCATTATTCCAAATAGCATTAATCCACGGCACTCCATATCTTGGGTCATCCAGCGCTGCTTCCCAGATAGCCCACGAGTCATAATAATCACGTCCATGTGCAGGATAGTAAATGGAATTCGCAATATAGCCGCCGCCTTGTGGATACGTATTTAGAAATTGAAGCATCATCCAGTTAGCAGTACATTCCCACCACATTCCAGAGTTCTGAGTGCCATTGAAGCCACCAGCAGTGCCTTCCCAAACATGGCCAAACTCATGGGGTGTGGCGCCAGAAGGTGGATCATATCGACAGTAAGCAGGATTAGCCATAGCATAAGCGAAGCCGTTGGCGTCAGCAGACATATATGCTCCACCTCCGCCACCGTCGTTCCATGTCATCAAAAAGTGAAAATTCGCCTTGTATTTATTGCCATCCCTTTTCGCAGGATCACCCGACTCGTTAAGATCGCTGAATCCCATCTCGTTAACCCATCGGTTCCACATCTGTTCGAACATCTGAAGATTGCCTTGGGCTAACTGCTCAGTCATTGCCACCGAATCTCTATTGTAATGACCAAAACACAACCTGAAGTGATCCGAACGTCTAGTCTCAGTATTTGGATCTTGATTCGAATAAATGGTTTCATTGTCTAGGTATATCTGTTGCCCCATTGACATCTTAGGCACAAACAGAACACCCAGAAAGATAATCACAAACAAAATCATTCTACGACACAGCAAACTACTCATAGCTAAAACCCTTTCACATTATTCTGTCAAAAATCAGTATAAAATCTAGAAACAGCCAGAACCCGTACATTCTCCCCTATAGTCATAATGGCACATTGTAATTGGATGTGCAAGAGAACTTTATCGGGAAAAATAAGGACATTTCCGACTTTTCTTGATATTTAGCACCCAATGGAAGGATATCAGCCGACTTGCGTCGTAGCTTTCTAATGAGATGAAAAACACACATAAATCACCCATAACACACTTCCTCGCCGACATCGCACACGAAGCAGGCGAAGAGATAATGAAAAAGTTTCACAATGTCAAACAGCAAAGGTCAAAAGGCGATAGAGGAGACATAGTAACAGAAGCCGATATCGCGAGCGAGAAATTGATTTTAGATCGCATAAAGAGTGAATTCCCAAATGACGGCATTATATCAGAAGAAGCAGGACAAACTATAGGCAATAGCGGGCGCTTTTGGTTGGTAGATCCTCTCGACGGCACACGCAATTTTGCGCTGGGTCTACCATTCTTCTGCATTTCAATAGCGTTGATAGAAAACACAAAAGCAATAGCATCTGTGGTATATGATCCTATTCACAATGAGATGTTTCTGGCTGAGCGCGGACATGGCTCGAAATTAAACGGGAATATACTAAAAGTTGTAAACAATAGCGAGATAGACGATGCAGTAATATCCTTGAGCTGGCTTAGAAGACGGGTCAAAAGATCGCAGTTTATTGGTTATATGAACCGTATAGCCAAACGCACATCATATTTTCGCAGGCTGGGCTCAGCAGCACTGGTATGCTGCTACGTTGCAGCAGGCAGAATAGATGCCTATATGCAGGGAGCTATAAACTGCTGGGACATCGCTGCAGCATCGCTTATAGTAGAAGAAGCCGGAGGATTGGTTACGGATTTTGAAGGGCAGCCGCTTGATTTGTCAAACCCTCACACAGATATACTCGCAGCAAACCCAGCGCTTCACGCAAGAATACTGCGCGAGATAGTAGGCAAAGAACAATAGCTTTACATACACAAAAAAGAGGCTGCCTTTCTAAGGCAGCCTCTTTCTACAGCTAATCCAAAGCTGTATCAGTTCACTATTACCACCAAGTTAAGCCATTCTGAGCAATCGGAGCAGCTGCCTCGGTTTCCGGCGGAGTAATCGTTGCACTGGTTTGCTTAGGCATTTTAATGAACTTAACATGGCCATCAGCAAGAACAACATTACAACCACCGGTATGCCCAAACGGAATTACCGGGTAATCATGCCAGCGAATTGACCAGAAGTATACACCATAGTCGCTGTATGGCATTATGTTTCCACCGTTTGGGATGGTACCACTCCAAGGCGGATTGCCTTCACCAACCCATCCAATCCTGTTCTGGGTTTCGATGAGCAAAACAGTGCGGCTCGGCGCAGGCGGAGAATCCAGCGTCTGTACAACGCCGTTCCTGTCTCTGGTCGAACCCTGATTTGCTGGTATGCTGCTGTTAGCTCCACCATTGGTGAACCGCCAGTTCATACCATAAGTGGTCGGATACTGTGGATCTCTGTTATCAAAATAACCACCGCTTATCATCGTTGGTGTAACCGACGGACAAAGCAGAATCTTCTGCGACTTAAGGTATGTTTTGAGCCTAGAAGGCCACAGCGGCAACGGTGGGCTTGCATACATAATTGTAGTGCCCGGAGTCGCAGCACAAGCAGGTGGCGGCTTACCGGCGTTATCGCCAGCGTAGGTTTGGATAGCTACTGCCACCTCACGCATATGCGTAGCACAAGTGCTTCGCTGAGCAGCTCGCTGCGCGCTTGCAAACACTGGGAATAGAATCGCCGCAAGCACCAGTATGATGGCAATAACGACCAGAAGCTCGATCAGTGTAAATCCATTTCTTTTTGCGAGCATCTAGTTCTCACACTCCTTTCTTTAGATTTTAGTTTTTTCTTTTTTTGAATCAACCACACCAGCCAGATATACTACGGATAGATAAAGTAGCCTGGCGGTATGCATGCGTTAGGATCGTTTGGACTCTGGGCAGTATTATTGTTATTAGGCTGCCTAAGCAACTGCACATGGCCATCAGCCATCGCAAAATTGGCGCCGCCTCTACCCGGTTCATTGTTGGCACGCGGCTGCTTAGACTTAGGATGTCTCCAAGCAACTTTGTTGCTCCACCAAGCAGGGTTATACGGATTCGTGCCAGTTGGGTCTTCGGTCAGATCATAAGCAAACCAGCACCAATGTCCATCAGCGATCATCAGCGTCTTGGACGCGTTTCGAATCGTCCATTCACTGCTTCCACCTAACGGGTTGTCAAGTGCCAAGTTGCTGTTTATGGCATAGCCATACCTGACCTCATAAGGATAATTTGTCCAACTCCAAATGCGACCATATATGGTATCGGTAGCACTTGGACACTTCCCTACCTGATTGTCGGAAACATAGACAACTGCGAAATCAATCCAAGTTGTCAAAGGAACGCCTCCGTCGTCAATAGGCGGAAAGCTGCCGTTATAGTCCTGAGCGTACGCCTTTATGCCCTTCGCCAGCTGGGACACGTTCGACGCACACTGAGCTGCCCTTGCGCGCTCGCGAACAGCAGCGAATACAGGAAATAGAATGGCCGCCAATATCGCGATAATCGCAATTACGACCAGCAGCTCGATCAGGGTAAAACCCGATCTACGTCTTACCATTTTTACAACCTCCTCTCTTAACTAACAGTCCAGCCCACCCAATGTTATTTTACGCTGCGGAACACTACATTGTAATCGGTCGTGGGACGTATTTTTGGTAATACCAAGGTATTACGAATCACAGATAACCTGCAACCGAACCCAAGTTCGACTTGATAGTAACCTCCGTGGAATCTTCCTGCCGTATATGTGCTTCTACATTGCGGTTCATCACGTTGTTCTCTATAACAACCTTATCACACTTAGAAATAGACACACCTATCCTGTTATCCTGGAAAGTGTTCTCTACAATAGTATGATCGTGAGGGCGTGTCTCGGGATGACCAGCCTTCTCTTCGGGAACTGGATGGATACCATGGTCCCGATCAGCCGCAATAGTAACCCCATTACCGTTGCGGATAAACTCATTCTTCTCTATAACCCAATCAAATGATGTCTGCGCTTCTGGATAAGGCGCATTCTCAGGATCTATCAAACCCGACCAGCACAAGACCCCATGCGCATTTGAATGAAATTTGTTCCTTCTTATTCTAAATCCTCGTCCATTATCGCAAGCTACACCCGCCTGCCGATTGTGAACCATCCGATTGTCCTCGATGGTAATATCCCATGAGAAACCCAGCCAAAATCCATAGTTGCAGCGGTCAGCACGGTTATTACGAAATATATTGCCGCCAGAAAAAGTGGCTTCAAACGCTATATTTGGCGAAAGCGAGCCATCATTTTCTTCAAAAAGATTGTCGTTACAAGGAACCTTGCCGTCAGGTCCGAGTCCTGCAAGAAAGAACCCATCACCGCCTAGTCTTGCAAAATTCCTGCGAAATACATTGCGACACGAGCTGTTTACTATTAGAAAACCAGTAGCATCAGCCCCCATATGTCCGATTTGAGCATGTCCAACTGCGTCCGCACGCTTGTTCCATCGGCAGCAGTAATCGGCATAGTTATCCTCGAACGTGCTGTCACATGTCTTCCAAAGATGAATCCCATACCCGCTGTTGTAGCTTGCGTTGTTTCGGTTAACCTGCAGCCGCTCACACTCATAAGTGAGAATACCATTCATCTGGTGTTGAACATCATTATCTTCAATCCGACTATCTCTTACATTCCAAAGGAATATCCCACCACCATACGCTTTATCCGGAGGAAGCCATATATCAAGAAAAATAGTATTAGCCTCAATCTCATTTGTAGAGGTAACTTGATTCCCATTCAAAACAACCTCGGAACAATCCTCGCAGTGTATACCATGGTAGTAGTCTCTTATGCGAGCATTCTTTACGGTTACGCCGTGGCGACCAATCAAAGTAATCCCATTTCCTTGGCGATTATCTCCTATCAAAATAGCTCCGCCACAGTCCAAAGTTACATTGTCAGCTCCGATAGTTATTCCTTTCGGAAGGATATATACCCCTGGAATAAGAGTGGTGTCGGAAGTGATGATCATGCCATCAGTAGGAACGACAGGTTTGTCAATATCAGACATATTACTCTCCATGCAATTTTTGAGTGCTGCATCGTACACAGCCACCGCATATTTTAACACACTAAATCAAACTCATGAACGCAAAAATGGAAATCTTTAGTAAAAATCTTTACACACATACTGCGTACATATATTATGATTACGAATGATTACAGAACTCAGCACCTACCGGAGGTTTTCCAAATTGAACGATTCACAACCAGAACCCACCCGCGGAGGTAAACAGAAGCTTATTATCATTCCGGCGATCCTTTTGATCGCCATATTTGCGTTAGTATATTGGCTGGCAGGCAGAGGCTGGGAAAGCACTGATGACGCTCAAGTGCAGGGAGACATAGTGCCTATAAACGCTAGAGTAAGCGGCTATGTATCACGTATATTGGTTGAAGACAACCAAACAGTATCACCTGGACAAATGCTTGTGCAGCTTGATCAGCGTGACCTGCTCGCAAAGCTCGAGAGCGTAAAAGCAGTTATTGCGCTTCAGGCGGCACAGAAAAATGCATCATCAGCACAGGTCTCGATAGTAGAGAAAACATCTTCAGCCGGAGAAATGCAGGCAGCTTCAGCCGTGCTGGCAGCAGAAGCGGCAGTTGCCGCAGCACGCAGTCAGGCATCAGGTGCTGAATCTCAAGCAGACGCCGCTATCGCTAACGCAGAAGCCGCTCTTGAAGCAGTTGCCAGCGCCAAAAGCGACATAGATACTGCCAAAGCCGCAGTAGAAGCGGCACAGGCAGCTATCAAAGCAGCTCAGGCAGATCTCTCGTCTGCAGAGGCTCAAGCAAAAAAAACAGCCGCAGACACTGCTAGAATCGAAGCATTGTACAGAGAAGGTGCAACGTCTAAACAGCAGCTTGACGCTATGCAGGCAGCAAACTCAAGCGCACAGGCAGCAGTTGCCGCAGCAAAAGAGCGAGTCAACTCAGCCAAAGCCGCACTAGCACAGGCAAATGCCAGACAAAAGACAGCAGAAACTATGTTCAAACAAGCAGAGGCGAAAGCATCGGCAGCAAAAGCAGCAGAGAAACAGGCACAAGCAGGCGCAAAAACAGCCAGAAAGGTTTTAGCTCAAGCCGAAGCAGGTCTCCGGCAGGCAAAAGCCGCACACTTTGGCGCCCAAACTGCACCCCAGCAAATAGCAGCAAGCATCGCTCAAGATAAAGCGGCTGCTGCCAGATACAAACAGGCAATAGCAGACACAAATAACATCAAACTCCAGCTTTCATATACAAATATCACTTCTCCGGTGGAGGGAGTAGTTGGACAAAAGAGCGTGCAGCCCGGGCAATTCGTTCAGCCTGGTCAAATGCTAATGGCGGTAGTAAAGATAAAAGATGCATGGATTGTTGCAAACTTTAAAGAAACCCAGGTGCGAAATATGCATCCCGGACAGAAGGCAATAATAGAAGTTGACACCTACCACGGCATAAAGCTCAAAGGCAAAGTAGACAGCATCGGCGCGGCTACCGGCTCTAAGTTCAGTCTGCTGCCGGCAGAGAACGCAACTGGCAACTTTGTGAAAGTAGTACAGCGCATACCAGTAAAAATCATAATTACTCAGAAACTGCCTAAAGGAGTCATTCTACGGCCAGGCATGAACGTTGTAGCTAAAGTCAGAACTTCATAAAAAAGAGGGTAATGAGCGAGACAAACGACCATATATACGAGGAAGGATGGAGTCCGCTTGCACCAGCAGGTGTCGTAGCGCTGTCTGTGATGATAGCCACGTTTATGGAAGTGCTTGACACCACAGTGGTGAACGTCTCACTGCCACATATCGCGGGTAATCTTTCAGCAACAACTAACGAAGCAACTTGGGTTGTTACATCTTATCTAGTATCCAACGCCATAGTTCTGCCGGCAACAGGATGGCTATCTAGGGTTTTTGGCAGAAAAAGACTCTATATGGCATGCGTGAGCATGTTCGTCCTGTCTTCGCTTTTATGCGGATTTGCTACCTCGCTCGCCGGGCTTATAACATTTAGAGTCATACAAGGGCTGGGCGGCGGCGCTATGCAGCCAATCTCTCAAGCCATACTGCTAGAAAGCTTTCCGTCACGCAAAAGAGGCATAGGAATGGCTATATTTGGCATTGGCGTAGTTTTCGCGCCGATCATAGGTCCGACACTGGGCGGTTGGATAACCGATAACTACAGCTGGCGATGGATATTCTTTATAAATGTGCCTGTTGGCATCCTATCGCTTCTTATGACATACCTGAATGTTGCCGACCCACCTTATCTGAAACGCGGCGTTGAGAAGGTTGATTACTTTGGACTCGGACTATTGGCAGTGGGAATCGGTACTCTACAGGTTGTATTGGACAAAGGACAGCAGGCTGATTGGTTTGAGACACCGTGGATTCTTCATTTCAGCATTCTATCGGCAGCATGCTTAGCTGCGCTAATATTTTGGGAGAGACGAACTTCTCACCCAATTATTGATCTCGCCATATTCAGAATCAGAAACTTTGCACCTGGGACAATACTTATATTTTCGATTGGAGTAGCGCTATATGGAAGCCTCGTGCTGCTTCCAATATTTCTGCAAAACCTGATTGGCTACACGGCGATGCAAAGTGGACTGGCTATGTCACCAGGCGGAATTGCCACTTTATTTTGTATGCCTATTGTAGGGATACTTGTAAGCCGTGGAGATGCGCGGAAGATGATTGCGTTTGGACTCACAATGGTTGCAATCTCAATGTTTATGATGGCACGATACAACCTGAATATCAGCTTCATGGATGCAGTGTATCCAAGAATTGTTATGGGCATTGGTCTGGCGTTTCTGTTTGTGCCTACAGCAACTGCTACTGTAGCATTTATGCCGCGCGATAAAATCGGAAATGCGACTGGTATATTCAACCTTATGAGAAATATCGGAGGAAGCTTCGGAATAGCCGGAGTTACTACTCTGCTTGCTAGAAGAGAACAATTTCACTATGCAAGGTTGGTCGAAAATGTGAGCCAATACAATCCACAGTTTGTAGAAATGTACAAACACGGTGTTGCTAAATTGGTTGAAGCTGGGCAGCCATATCTAATGGCTCAAAAGCAAGTTATTGGAATAGCATATGCACAAGTAATCAAACAATCTGCTACAATGGCGTTCATTGACTGTTTCTGGGTAGTTGGTATAGCGGTACTGGCTATAATCCCGGTGGTTTTTATAATGCGCAGACCGCCAAAACAAACAACGCCTACGGTTATAGGACAATAAAAACAAAAGGAGACGAAAGACCATGAGAATTATCAAACCGGAAGAAATCAGTGATAACGTTTTTAAACTAATTGGCAGCGACTGGATGCTGGTAACTGCTGGGACACCGAATGATTTCAATACAATGACTGCAAGCTGGGGCGGATTTGGCCACATCTGGGAAAGAAACATTGCGTGGTGCGTGATTAGACCTCAGCGCTACACCTACGAGTTTATAGAGAAATCAGAGAATTTCACCCTGTCTTTCTTTGATGAGAGTTACCGAGAAGCACTTAATCTGTGCGGCAGCAAATCCGGGCGAGAAACAAACAAAGCGGCCGCAGCAGGACTGACGCCAATCGCCGGAATTACCCCCGGCACCACAACATTTGAGCAGGCTAGACTGGTTATAGAGTGCAGAAAAATCTATTACCAAGATATAGACCCGACGCACTTCATAGAGCCATCAATAGACGAGTTCTATCCGATCAAAGACTACCATCGGATGTACATCGGTGAGATATTAGTATGCCAATCAAAATAACAAGATATCAATTAGTTGCGAAACGATAAGGAGAGAAAGATGTTTGATCGCAGCAAGATAGCTTTCAATGCGTTTTGGTTCGAGGGTCTAGATACTCCTGACAAAATAAAATCCGTCTGTAACGGCTTGGCAGAAATAGGTTATAGAGGCGTTGAATGGAAGGAAACATGCTTTTCTGGCGATGCTGATATCTTTGCCAAACTCAAAATGGCTGCCGATGCAAGCAGGGAATATGGACTTTATGTAACAGATTTTGTCATCTTGAGAAACTTAGCAAACCCAGAAACCGCTCCAAAAGCTGCAGATGACTTGTGCACATTCATCAGAGCATCTGCTGAATCAGGAGTAAAAGTGGTAAATACTGCGTCGTCTGCGCCTGTACCAAAAAGCCTGCCGCCAGAAGAGTGGTGGCGACCTGAAGAAAGCGATTTTACCAAATCATGGGATACGCTCGAATCTTCACTCACAAAAGCAGTTAAGGTAGCAGAAAAAGAAGGCGTGTTTATAGCTTTCGAGACAATATTTGGCACACTTGTACATGACTATTATTCAATGGCTGAGCTGCTAAGACGCATTGACAGCCCTTATATGGCAGTTGGATTCGACCCATCACATCATATAATTCACAATATAGATATACGATGGGCAATAAAAACGCTGGGGGACAAAATCAAACACGTGCATGTAAAAGACGCTGTTGGAAACCCAGGAAGGTTTGGCAAGGATATGCTATTCCCAATCTTGGGAGAAGGCGCCGTAAACTGGCAGGAGTTCTTCCAAGCATTCGATGAAATCAACTATCAAGGCTGGATGGCAATAGAATTTGAGTCATTCAAGTTTATGGCAGAAGTGCTGAATGGCGACGCTATGGAAGCTGCCAGACTAAGCATGAGAAGTTACAAAGCATTATCAAATTATCAGGAAGCAAGAAAACCCAAATGACATCACGTGAAAGAGTTTTGGCTGCAATAGAACATAAACCTGTTGATCGAGTGCCGCGAATATTCAAAGGAACACCCGAAGTAGATGAAAGATTAGTGCGCGAACTTGGACTAACTTGTGCAGATGATCTCAAAGAATACTTCAAGTGTGAAAATCTGCACTGGCCATTCTATAGAGTCTCGGCACCTGACCCAAACGAACTGATGGAGATTGATCGTCAAGAGATAAGCCGATGGGGCATACGATATAGAGAGGTTGATTATGGCAACGGACGCTATTTTGAACCAATAGGGAGTCCACTAATGCAGGCACAGTCGGTGGAAGACATCGAACAGTATCCATGGCCTGATCCCAATGCTGTAGATTTATCTAGCGTAAAAAAACAGCTTGAACTATGGAAAGACAAACCAACCGGCGGACCAGGAATATCCATATTCGAAGTAGCCTACCAAATGCGCGGGATGGAGCAATTTTTGGTAGATATGCTGGTAGATCCAGATATGGTAGAAGCTATTTTGCGTCACATAGAAGAATACTGGACTATATTAAATCAACGAATATGGGAAGCTGGTGAAGGTAAATTCGATATCTTTCTGGCTGGAGATGATTTCGGCTCTCAGCGCTCACTGATCATGAGCAAATCGCATTGGGACAGGTTCTTCGCTCCAATATACAAAAGGGCTTTTGGCTGGGCAAAAGAACGCGGCATGCGCATAATGATACACAGCGATGGCGCAATCAGAGAAATCATCCCCAACTTGATCAACTTTGGGTTGGATGTTCTAGACCCTGCTCAACCTATGGCCGAAGGGATGGATCCATACGAAATAAAACGAGAGTTTGGCAGGGATTTGTGCATTCATGGAACAATAGATGTCCAAGAGCTACTACCATTTGGAACCCCAGCCAAAGTAAAAGATGAAGTAAAACGGCAGATTGAAATACTTGGCAAAGACAGTGGATTCATTCTGGCACCCTCGCACTGCATACAGCCTGGCGTGCCAACAGAAAATATCAAAGCCATATATGAAGCGGCTGACGAAATGAGTTGAAAATAAACCTTCGGAATCAGAAATTACATCAAACCACGCAATCGCCCTTTGTAGCGACTGCGCAGAATTTCGTTGTGTTCGTCGCTACCATCAAGGTTTGCACTTATTAACACTGGTGGTTCGACACCCATTTTCACAAGGTTTTCAACCGCCTGCACCATAACCGAGTTTATTATAAATGTACAGGCAACTGATGACGTTGCACCTACTCTGCCTCTGACCCCATCTATATCAACAACAGCGTCACCAGGCTCACAGCAATTATCTATAACTATATCAGCAATCTCGAACAGTCGTTTGCCAGATGGATGCCGAGATGTTACTGACTGCGAATGAGCAAGCGATGTAATAGCAACTACTTTTGCGCCGCGTTTTTTACTTTCAATCGCAACCTCTATTGGAAGCGCATTTCTGCCCGAGTTGCTTACAACTACTACCACGCCGCCGTCAATTTCATAGTCCTTTAGCAGAAGCTCTGCATAGCCCGGCAGTCGTTCAATTTTACCGAATGTTTTGTCGAAGATTATATCTATCGGCACTAATCCACCTGCGCGTCCAGATGATTCGAGCGCTGTTATAAGTGAGTGCCCACTGCCAAGTATATAGACAATGCCATCCGCCGCAATATGCCTAGCTACAACATCTGCCGCTTGCTCAATAGCATTGCCCTGCGTAGCGCGAATCCTGTCTATAACCGCAACTACCTTGTCCTGATATTCTCGATATTTTGGCATTGATACATCTTCTGGTTACAAGCGAACTTCGCCTAGATTTACTCTCCGACCCTCGCGCTCCGATTTGTAAGCAGCCTCGATAACCTCAAGCGCAGCAACGCCATCTTCGGCAGTTACAATCGGTTTAGCATTGCCTCGAATACAGTCAGCAAAATGCGCATGCAAAGATGCAGGCATACCTGTAAATATGTCATCAGGCGCATAATCTACCTGCGTTCCATCGCTCATAGCAACAGAAAGCGGCGGATCATCATTCCCACAGCGAATAGAGCCATCTAAAGCATAAATTTCTGTGCGAATAGCCGCACCGATATAGCCCTTTGGCCAAGTAGAATAACGAGCGCCAAAAGTAATTGCAAGTTCAGCCAGCACTCCAGACTTATACTCAATAGCAACAAGGCTGGTATCTTCTTCTTTGTTCTGTGCGCTCACAACTATGCGCTTGCACCGAGATATCACCGATTCCGCTTCGCCAAACCACCAATTAAGGCAATCTATCAGATGTGTACCATTGTCGATCAACACACCTCCGCCAGACTTCTCCAGAGTACCCTTCCAACTCTTAGGGTCATTCATCCGTTCGAACTCATTGCCTATAAAAGTACTCATTGCAAGAAATGGTCTGCCTATAGCACCCTCATCCAACATCTGCTTTGTTTTCTGATGCGAAGGTCTAAACCGCTGATTAAAAGCAATAAACAGCTTGCGCCCAGTTTGGCGAGACTTCTCAATCATCGCCCGACCTTCTGCAGCACTTCTGGCAATCGGCTTCTCACATACAACATCCTTCCCAGCATCCATTGCAGCTGCAGTAATTGGAAGATGTAGATCATTCGGCGTACATATGTAAACCACATCAACTGTATCATCTTGCACAAGTTCTTCCCAAGAAACATATGCACGTGGTACAGAAAACTGTGCCTTGACCTTCTCTCGAAGCGCTTCATTCGGCTCAGCGATAGCAACAAGCCGCTGATCTTCAAGCCGCGATATATCGGCTGCATGATATTCTCCAACAAATCCAACGCCCACAATACCTATTCCAAGAGTATCTGCCATCATTTCCCCTTCTGTATATCAGATTCTATAACCCAATCCTATGGTGTTCTGCCTGGACTTCATCGCACCAGTTACCAACATTCCAATCACCATAACATCCCAATCCAGCCATACCATGCGGACCATAATACACGGGCACATGCACCAACGAAAGCCCCGGATAGTTATATGCCTCTTGCAAAGCGTTCTTCAGTTCCTCCGGAGTCCTGCCGCCAAATATCCCCTTCACACCTTTTATACTGTTCGCCCAAGCCACGTAATCAACTTCTACTGAGTCGCTCGTCTTAAACCCTACTCCATACTGTGCATCCTGAAGACCAGTTATAGCGCCCATCCTTCTGTTGTCGAAAACGATTATACAACCTCTTACCCCATGCTCAACCCCATCAATAAGTATCTGAGGGTTCATAGTAAAACTGCCATCACCAGAAAACGCAATATCGTAGCGCCCATCTTCACGGAGCGCATTTGCCAACAAAGCCGAAACCGCAAACCCCATATAAGAAGCTCCAGCATCTGTATAAGTCTGTCCTTCCTGCTCATCTTCCACTACCTGCATCCCATTTGCCTGAACATCGCCGGCATCAAAATACTTAATTGCACCAACGGAGTCAGCGAAATCGCACGCTATTTTAATAGCTGCAGGCTGTGTGAGCACTTCACACCCCCATACAGGATCCTCCAACACAGGATTATCAAAACGCTCTTTCTTGAAACGCTCCCATTCCTTTCTCCTTGCGAAACAGCTTTGTGCCCATTCAGAAGACCCGTCGGCAGGCTTGAAACCGCGTTCCTTAAGCACGACAATCCACCTGCGCAAATTTGCACGAGCATCGCCAAGAATAGGAATAGAACGATTGTAATGCCCCGCGTGCTGAGGCTCAATGTTGAAGTTTATAATCGTTCTTGCATTCTTCCAAGCCGTACCCGAGCAATCCCACTGGCATACTGCTCGCGCTCCGACACATATAACCAAGTCAGCTTCTTCCATCGCATAATTGCCGCATATCGACCCCTTGGAACCACCGATAGTCATATATCTCGGCTCGCTGTAAGGTACAACGCCTGTCGGAGTGGGACCGGCTACAATAACCGCGTCTAACAGATACGCTAACTCTACTATTTCAGCACCACAGCCTCTGCTACCACCGCCAATCTTTATGGTTATTCGATGCGATGAAGCAGCGGCTTCTGCGGCTCTCTGAAAAACAGTTTCGTCTTCACATACAGTTGCCTGCGGCTCAAAAGAACCAGGCAGTTCAAGAAGATTGAACCCCCGAATCACGAAAGGCTGAACATTCAGCGGCAAAAGCAAAAAATAGGGCCCTGAAAACCCTCGCTTACCAACATGAATAGCCCCACGCCTAAGTGCAGTAAATACCGAATATGGCTCATAAATCGCATACGCATTCCCCATCACACTGCACATTTTAAGAAAAAGGCCCTGCTCATCCTTGGGGATTTGCTGCATATTGAAGCCTTCGTCATGCGTGGTTTCATCGCCATATATGTGATACACTCCGGCACCGTTCGAAGCAGAGCACAAGGAACCTGCAAACGCATGCATGGCTCCTGGACCAATAGAAGTAAACACAGCAGCTGTCTCACCAGTTTGGAGTTTAAGTGCGGTAGCTGCATGTGCGGCACTCGTTTCATGTCTCACATTCAGCACCTTAACCAATCCTACTTCACTGTAAACACGCAACGTCTCTGCAATATCAGTTGTCCCATGCCCAAATATCCCTATATACTTGCGCACACCCTGATTGTACAGACCAAGCACTACTGCTTCAGAAACAGAAATATCCTGGAACTGCTTCAGTGCACCAGCCTCAACCGCTGCAGCAATTGATCCGTGTTCAGCCACAGCCCTTGCACGCCTAATCCTTCCCGTTCTTCCAATATCTCCCATAAATTCAAACCCTTCCACGCGGCAATTTCTACTTGAAGTTAGCTTGCTCATATTCTTGTATCCTTGCGAAACCATCTGCTTGAACTTTTCGACGCTCCTCAGACATCCCCTGTCCTATCTCAGCGCTGAGATAAGCGTCAACAATATCGAATGCCTGGAGCTTGCCGACTATCCATGCTCCGAAACACAATATGTTGGCACGGTTTATCACATAATGAAGCCGCGCAGTCGTAGCAGATTCAGCCACTCCGGCATATATCCCTTTGAATTTGTTCGCGCAGAGGCATACCCCCATCCCTGTCCCGCAGGTTAGTATACCGCGCTCTGCACGCCCGGACAGTATCTCATTAACCACCAACGGAGCCGTCTGATAGAAAAACATCGGCTCGTCAGGGTCTTTCATCCCAACATCTATTACCTCATGCCCCTGCTCAATGAGATGCTCCTTGACCTGCAACATCAACTCAAAAGAACACACTTCTGAAGCAAACGCAACCTTCATGCTATCATACCCCCAGCATCAGTCCCAAGTGCTGACACGCTTCGTTTCAGCATCTCTTTCTTCAAACCATCGGTAGCTTACAGACTTCTTCTCAGTAAAGAAAAGGAAACCATCCTTACCATGGCTGTGCAAATCACCAAAGAACGATTGCTTCCAGCCAGTAAAACTGAAAAACCCAAGCGGCACCGGTATGCCAACGTTTATACCAACCATACCAGCACCAACCCTATGCGCAAACTCTCTCGCCCATCGTCCGCTCTGGGTATATATAGCAGCTCCGTTACCAAATCGGCTGGCATTGATAATCGCCAGCCCTTCTTCGAACGATTTCGCGCGCTTTATACAAAGTACCGGACCAAAAATCTCCTCTCTGCCAACAGACATATCTTCAGTAACATAGTCAAACACTGTAGGTCCCAGATAAAAGCCGCCCGGATATTCTGACACAGTAAGATCTCTGCCATCAAGCACAAGCTTGGCACCCTCACTAATTCCTGTTTCTATCCAACGGATAACACTTTCCCTGTGTTCCGCAGAAACAAGTGGACCCATAACCGTATCCGGAGCCTCAGCATGCCCAACTTTTATATTCTTCGCACCTTCTACGATGAGTTCAACAAGCTCGTCAGCTATTTTTTCATGGGCAACAACTACCGGCAGTGCCATGCACCTCTCGCCAGCACAGCCAAATGCTGCGTTAACGATTCCCTGTGCCGCTCTAGACAGCACACAATCCGGCATAACAAATGCATGGTTTTTTGCTTCGGTCAATGCCTGAACCCTTTTGCCACTAGCTGCAGCAACCTGATATATCTCCCTACCCACAGACGTAGATCCTACAAAGCTAACCGCCTTTACATCAGGATGCTCAAGCAGCAGTTTAACCGATTCACGCCCACAGGTAATCATATTTACCACGCCATCCGGTAGTCCAGCCTCCTGAAGGAGCTCCATCAGCCTAGCAGCAGTATTAGGCACCATGCTGGCAGCTTTAAGCACGAAAGTATTGCCGCATGCGATTGCTATTGGAAACATCCACATCGGGATCATAGCAGGAAAATTAAAAGGCACTATCCCAACACAAACTCCAAGCGGTTGTCGCCAAGTGACAACATCAATCCCTTTAGAAACATTCTCCAACGATTCTCCCATCATCAATGTAGGAGCACCGCATGCAAACTCGACAATCTCAATCCCACGAGTAACAGATCCAACCGCCTCTGCATGCGTTTTGCCATTTTCTATTGCCAAAATCGTTGCTATCTCATCCAAATGTTTGTCCAGCAGCGCCTTGAACCTAAATAACACCTGCACACGCTCAACGGCAGGAGTCTGCCACCACGATTCAAAAGCAGATTTTGCCGCCGCAACAGCTTCATTTACCTCACCCGGCAGACAGCGCGGAACCTCGGTAATAACCTCCCCAGTGCTGGCGTTGGTAACTGCAGAGTAAACGTCAGTCTGAGACGGAATCCAGTGTCCCCCAACAAACATCTTGAGTCTTCTTATTCCATTCGGACCATCAAAATACGGCTCTCCGAATGCTCTCATCAAATTCACCTCCGATATCAATCGCTAAAGTGCAGCCATCTCCACTGCCGCAGCGATAATGTGCTCAGTATTTACCCCGTATTTACTGAAGACTTTCTCGTCGTCTCCGCTCTCGCCAAAATGATCGCGGAAGCCTATACGTCTAATCTTAGCAGGGCTGCGTTCGGCAAGAACCTCAGCTACTGCTCCGCCAAGCCCTCCGATAATACTATGATTTTCAATAGTGACTATTTTACCTATCTCACTGGCTGCAGCAACAATAGCATCCTCGTCTATCGGCTTTATCGAAGGCATATGAATCAGTCGAGCTGATATTCCCTTTTCCTTTAGAGCTTTGACAGCATCAAGAGCTTTATAAGTCATCATCCCAGTCGAGATTAAAGCCACATCTCTACCTTCAGTAAGCTGCACTGCTCTGCCAACTGTAAACTTGTAGCCTTCGTCGAATATAACCGGAACCTCACATCGAACGGTCCTAATATAGACAGGACCATCAATCTCAGCAGCGGCAAAAACAACCTGCCTAGTTTCAACCGCATCGGCAGGCACAAAAACTTTTATATTTGGTATCGCACGCATTATTGCAATATCCTCGAAAGCCTGATGCGTCGCACCTGCCTTACCAGTTGGCACACCGCCGTAACTACCATTAATCTTGACATTCAAATTGGGATACGCGACGGATATGGCTACCTGATCTGCAGCTCGACGCGCAGCAAACACAGCAAATGTAGAGACAAAGGGAATAAATCCCATAGTAGCAAGTCCTGCCGCAATCCCAATCATATTCTGTTCAGCAATCCCAACCTGATAAAATCTATCTGGGAAAGCCTCACGGAAAATTGATGACTGAGTCGAAGTTCCTACGTCGGCATCAAGCACAAGCACATCTGGGTTAACTTTTCCAAGTTCAACCAATGCTTCGCCGAAAGCCTTTCTGGGAGCTATCATATCGCCGACCTTCACCATTCACACTCCCCTAGTTCTTCTATTGCTTTCTCAAGCTCTTCAGTTGTAGGCGCTTTAGCATGCCAGGACACGCTTCCTGCAATAAAACTGACTCCCTTCCCCTTAAGGGTATGTGCGATAATCACTACAGGTCTACTTTCAATTGCTTTCGCCTTTTCAACAGTTTCTGATATCTCAGCCACGTTATGCCCATCGCATTCCAACACATCCCAACCAAACGCACGCCACTTATCAGCCAACGGCTCTATATCAAGAGTATCCTTCGTCCAGCCGGTTAACTGAAGTTGGTTGTAGTCAACAATGGCTATGAGCTTGCGAATCCGATGAACCCCGGCATACATTGCCGCTTCCCAAACCTGTCCTTCCTGAAGCTCCCCATCACCGAGCAATACATAAACCGTAAAGTCTAATCCTCTGCGATCACGGCCAATCGCCATACCAATTCCTGCAGAAAGACCTTGTCCGAGTGAGCCTGTAGACATATCTACACCCGGCGTCTTCAACATATCAGGATGCCCCTGCAGACGACCATCAATCCTGTCAAACTCGCACATGCATTCTCTGCCAAAATAGCCCCTCAGACAAAGTGCGGCATAAAGAGCTACTGAAGCATGCCCTTTAGAGAGTATGAACCGATCACGTTCCAGCCAGTCCGGACGCGAAGGATCAATCTTCATAGCATCAAAGTAGAGAACTGAAAGCAGCTCAGGTATAGAAAGCGCACCGCCAGTATGACCTGCGCCAGCTTTATGCACCGTAACGAGCACAAGCCTCCGTATTTCATTCGCAATGCGATTGAGTTCTTCAACTTTCTGTTCCGACAGATGCAACGCGAGGCACACCTTTCCATAATGCGGAATCAACTTCCGGTACAGTCTTTATGAAGTTTAGCACACTAAAACCCTATTGTCAACACTATAGAGACAGTCCTCCGAGTTTGTTGCTCAGATACCGAATTGTGAAAAATTATTCCAAAAATATTGACATGTTCGGATGGCGCATGCAATAATCATTTATGAAATACTATTCCGGTTGGTGAAACTAAGATGAGACGTCCTCCAGCAACAATACAATCTGTAGATCGTGCGCTCAGATTGCTTGAGCGACTATCCGAGAACCCATCTGGCAAACGGCTGCTTCAGCTTGCAAACGAAACGCGCCTGCCTGCAAGCACTGTTCATAGAGCGTTGCAGACACTTTTCCAAGCAGGCTATGTCTGCCAAGACCCAGTAACCGGCGCATACAGACTAACTGGAAAATTGCTGGAAATAGCCAGTTATGCGGTGGCAGGCAGAACACTCAGAGAAGAGGCTATACCACATCTAAGAAAACTTAGGGATAAAACTAGAGAAAGCGCCCATCTGGTAGTTCTGGACGGAGTTTATGCGCTTACTGTTGAATCGGTCATCTCTACAGAAAGAAACCTTGTAGACTCATACGTAGGCGAGCGAGTTCCTCTACACTGCACGGCTGTAGGGAAAGTGCTGCTAGCAAGCTTACCTTTAGATAAACTCGAAGACGTGCTTCTACATTTGGAGCTTACCAGATTCACAGAAAATACAATCTGTACGGTATCTGCACTGCGTGATCATCTAAAAGCTGTTAGGGAGATGGGCTATGCGCTGGACTGGGAAGAAAATGAGATAGGTATTCGATGTATAGCTGCTCCGGTAAGGAACGCTGTTGGAGAGGTTGTGGCGGCAATAGGTATATCGGGTCCAGCAACTAGAATCCGAGAAGACACTCGCGGTGAAATAATCAACAGCGTGGTAGAAGTAGCTGCCGATTTGTCATGCAGTATCGGTTATCCCGGAAACCCTGCAAAGACTCTCGGAAAATGACCAGCAAAGAGCGAGTTTTGGCAGCAATCGAGCACAGGATGCCGGACAGATGCCCACGTAACGCTGGGTTTACATCAGACTCAGCAGTGCGGATGATGGCATATACAGGCGCATCCGGGATTGAAGAACTCAGACAGATGCTCGGCATAGACATAAGAAGCGTGTACCCTTCATTCCATGGCAAAGTTCGTTCCAGTGAAAATGGAGTAAACTTCGATGAGTGGGGCATTGGGAGGAAATCAGTAAAATTCGAGGGAGAGGGATACACTGGTGCTTATGATGAAATCGTATTCTCGCCACTTGCCGAAGTAAAAAGCGTGGATGAAGTAATGAACTACTCATGGCCGAATCCAGATTGGTGGAATTATGAAACAGTGGCATACTCAGCCAAACCTCTGGCGAAAAGCTATTGGATAACCTCTGGCGCATACAGCATTTTTGAACGAAGCTGGTATATGATGGGCATGGAACGATTTCTAACAGACATCTTCTGCGATCCGGAAATACCCCTTGCTGTGATGGATAAGATCTTGGAATTTTACACAGAACAGACTCTCAGAATACTAAAATCCGCAGATGGACTTATAGACCAGATTGACACCGCAGATGATATTGGCACACAGCGAGGGATGCTTATATCACCCAAGGTTTGGCGCGAACATATAAAACCTAGACAGGCAAAATTCATTAGCACGATCAAATCAGCGTATCCAGTCAAAATATGGTATCACTGCTGTGGAGGCATTGCACCGATTATACCTGATCTGATAGAAATCGGCGTTGATATACTAGACCCTATACAAACACTGGCAGAAGGAATGCAGCCGGAGATCTTGAAAGAAAAGTTCGGATGCGAAATCTGCTTTCATGGCGGGATAGATACCCAGCAACTGCTGCCTTACGGAACACCAGAGGATGTTCGCAAAGAAGTGACACGGTTGATTGACATACTGGGAAGAGACGGCGGATACATATCTGCGCCAACGCATATAATACAGGCAGATGTGCCGCCTGAGAACGTTATTGCTATGTTCAGTTGAGATGGAGGACTAATCAAATGACACACAATTTTTCTCTGGTCGGTAAAGATGGAGCAGCACAGATAATTCTGGGCAAATCGCCTACTCAAATAGAGCAACATGCAGCAGGCGAGCTATCTCGGTATATAGGATTAATAACAGGAACTAAGCCAAAAGTCGTCCATGCTGGCGAAGAATCCGGAAGCGATGCGGTTGTGATCGGCAGACCTCAGACAAACGAGCTATTGGCTGAGTTTGTCGGAGAAGGACTTATCCACATATCTGAAGACTTTCCTGGACTAGATGGGTTTTTAATAAAAACCATTGAACGCGATGAAAAACGATTTCTTGTGCTCTCAGGCAGCGCCGACCGGAGCACCTTATATGCTGTCTATGACTTTCTGGAGAGATTCTGCCGCATAGGTTTTTTCTGGGATCACGAGTATGTACCGAAGGAATCAGAACTAGCATTCGGCGACATAGACATCGCACAAAAACCATATTTTGAGTTTCGACAGAATTTACAAGCTTGCGTAATAGGATACTCTGCGATGTATTGGAGCAAGGAGGAATGGCAGCGAGAAATAGACTGGATGGCTAAGCATAAATATAACGCTCTCCACCTGTGCCTAGGAGGGAAAGTTGCGAGATACGAAACGTTCAAATCACTTGATATAAAAGATGACGAGCCAAGCCAGACCGACAAAGCCCACGCCGAGATGGCAAAACACAATTCGGAGTATGCGAAGTCGCTTGGAATGGATGTAGTTACGCCTCAGGTATTCTGCGGCGCGGCCACTCCTGCCATGAAAGAACGATATCCTAATGCAAGATATTTTGATATGCAGTGGTTTAACTATGATCCGCAGCCATATATACACCCTGACGATCCGCTTTTCAAAAAAGTATTGATAGAGTGGCTGAAGCAGTATGACAACCTGTATAAAACCACTGGTTACTACAATGTTGATCCCTACGCAGAATCTGAACCTCCTGGAGAGCCTGAAGAGCGTGCGGCTATAAAGGCGGCATTCGGGAAAGCTGTAAGTGAAGCTGTAAGAACTGTAAACCCAAACGGTAAATGGGTTATGAGCGGCTGGGGATTCGTAGAGCGCGACTTCTGGCCAATAGAGCATATAAAGGCTATGTTAGACGCAATACCTGACGACATACTCATCCTAAACGATCTTACATCGAACTATACAACAAGCGCTGGTATAACTAGAATCTACGAAGAGACAGATTATTATTTTGGCAAAGTGTGGGGATGGGCAATCTTTCACTGTTTTGGGGGTAATACGCATTTGCACGGCGATGTACACGCACTGCTCGAAAACGCACACCGTATAGCCAAGGAACCAAAAGCAAAGAACTGTAAAGCGTTTTATATGACCCCGGAGATTGTTCGGCACAATTCCTTCTACTTTGATCTAGCAAACAAGCTGGGCTGGAACCCCACTAGTATAGCCGACATAAAATCATATTCTGCCGACTATGCAGAACGCAGATACGGCAGAAAATCAGCTAATATAATGACTGAGTGCCTTGAGGAGTTGGTGAACACTGTTTACAGTTGGTACGACATGAACGATTTTCATGGTCCAATTTATCAGCTATCACCCACACTTATTGATCGTCCTTGGTGGGAGAAAAGAGCCGAGTTTGTACCATCACTTGGCAGAGCGCTAAAGATCGCTCTCTCGGTTGCAGATGAACAACACGGCAACAAATGCTATGAAAGAGATTTGGTAGACATAGCAAAGGAATATGCAGGATGCTATGTTACTAAATTGATTCTTGAGATGAAATCAGCGGCACTTGAAAAAGACGAGCAAAGATTCGAAAGCACTGCTGATAGAGTAATAAAAGGACTCACGGCGATAGAAGAAACAGTTTCTCTACTGCCTGAATACTACATCTCCAAAGAAATAGAAGATGCCACAAAGCCGCCATACTCGCTAGACGCAAAAGATGCCGCCGTAAGCATAAAAACACGTTACACAATACTGATTGATTTTGAGCATTACGACACTCTTCTTGATTACGCGCGGCGCGATATGTATGAGCTGCTGAAGTTCTACTATAAGCCGCGTGTCGAGTGGATGATATCTTATCTGAGAGGCTGTATAAAAACGTGCCGCGAGCCGGTCGAGCAGGAACTTCACGATGGGTGCATTCCAATAGCTAAGCAGTTCATCTATGAGTCGCCTATACTTGAAGCGCCAAAATCATCAGCGGCAGACGTGGCTGGCCATGTCAAAAATGCTCTGGAACAAGCACGCATTATGCCTTAAAAGATGCTATCCAGCCAGATAACACGACAACAATATACCAAAATGTTATAGGTCCAGTAAAAAGCAAACTGTCCAATCTATCCAGCACGCCGCCGTGACCGGGGATCAAGTTGCCGAAATCCTTGATTCCAAGCTCGCGTTTTAAAGCTGATTCGGCAAGATCGCCAACTTGGCCAAATACTCCTATCAGAGCACCTAGTATCAATCCGTGTGGCTGTGGCATACGAATAATCGCACCCGCAACAGCACCGATTACCACTGCAAACAAAAAACCTGCAACTGAGCCTTCCCACGTTTTTCCGGGACTTAGATTTGGAGCCATCTTATTCTTGCCATAGAATTTACCAACAAAATAAGCTGCTGTATCAAGTGCCCACGTGACAAGTAAAACAAACATCACAAGCCATGCTCCAAGCTCTATCGGCTTTGAAGAATAAACGACCATCTTTCCGCTGATAAGCCTAAGCATCACAAAATGAAGCAGCAACCAAGGCACATATGCAACGCCAAGTATCGTAGTGCCAACATTAACCACAGGTGCCCTATCGGTCCTAATAATCTCGATGACAAGTGCTCCAAGTATCAGTGCTGTAAAAGCGGGAATCAAATAAATCAGATTTATCGATGAGAGCAGTGTGTCAGACTGTGGGCACCATCCAGACCAACCGAAGTAGATCATCAAAAGTCCTATCGCAATCCCCAAAAGCATATGGGGTCTTACGCCGCGGCGTCGAGTGGACCCATAAAACTCAAGCTGACCTAATACACCAACCAAAGCAACCAAGATCACAAAAGGGATTCCACCAGGCCAAAACACCACTACAACAACTAATGGAATCCCAATAAGTCCGCTAATTATCCGCGCAAGCATTTCCTACTCACCCTCTCATTAACAAACAATACTATTCCCACATGCTTACTCTATACCCTACGAATTTTCCTTCTTTCTAGGTGAACCCAAATAATCCTCCACCGCCTTCATCGCACAGAATTCTCCACACATCGAACAAGCATCTTCAGAGTGTGTTGGCCTCCTAGCACGCAGTTCCTCCGCACGTTTTGGATCAACGGCTAGGCTAATTTGAGTTTTCCAGTCCAAAGCCTTTCGCGCATCGGACATTCGGCGATCCCACTCAATAGCCCCAGGAACTCCACGCACAATGTCGGCAGCATGTCCTGCGATTCGTGACGCTATAACACCCTCTCGCACATCCTCCGCAGTAGGAAGCCCTAAATGCTCAGTCGGGGTAACATAGCACAGAAAATCAGCGCCACTCATCGCCGCAATCGCACCACCAATAGCACCTGTTATATGATCGTAACCTGGAGCAACATCTGTTACCAAAGGACCAAGAACATAAAACGGCGCGCCATCACAAAGCCGCTTCTGCATTATTACGTTTGCAGCTATCTGATCAAGCGGCACATGCCCAGGACCTTCAACCATCACCTGCACACCAGCTTCACGAGCACGCTTAACAAGCTCGCCGAGTATTATGAGTTCCTGTATCTGGGCACGGTCGGAGGCGTCTAGAATGGAACCAGGGCGCATAGCATCCCCCAAAGAAAGAGTAACATCATGTCTTCGGGCTATATCCAAAAGATCATCAAATCTGACATAAAGAGGATTTTCTGCTTCGTTAGCTAACATCCAGCAAGCCAAAAAAGCCCCACCTCGGCTTACAATATCAGTAATTCGGCCCTGTTTTCTAAGCCTACCTACAGCTTCTCTAGTTATGCCACAGTGAACAGTTACAAAATCAACACCTTCGCGTGCCTGGCGCTCAATAACATCGAAAATCTCGTCTTCGGTCATCTTCACAACTGCCCCACGTGTTTTTACCGCATCCACAGCAGCTTCATATATGGGAACCGTACCAAGAGGCACAGGGCAAAGGTTAAGAATCGCAGCACGAACCGCCTTGATGTCACCGCCGGTACTCAAATCCATCACCGCATCGGCTCCAGCATCCAATGCAGCTCGTAGCTTTTCAACTTCAGTCGCAGCGCTAGGATAGTCTGCTGATGTGCCGATATTTGCATTAACCTTAACCCGCAGCCCTTCACCAATCCCACGCGGCTCTGCCAAATCTCTGTGGAGATTCTTCGGTATCACAACCCGACCTGCAGCCATACGCGCCATCAGCACTTCGGGAGCAATGCCCTCAGCCTCAGCCACCATTTTCATCTCAGGCGTAATTATCCCGGACTTCGCCGACTCAAACTGTGTCAACTCTCAATTACCTCCAATACAGCGTGCCGAAAACCCTTTCTCAAACTCCCTGCTAAGTGCACGTACAGCTTCAACCATATCTGGCGCACAAACTACTGCTGAAACCACGGCAGCCGCATCCGCACCAGCTTTAGCTACCGAAGCTATATTATCAACTCCTATGCCACCAATCGCCACAACAGGCACACTAACAGCGTTCTTCACTGCGGTTATCGTTTCAAGTCCTACAGGATTACCTGCATCAGACTTTGTAGCAGTAGCAAAAATAGGTCCTACAGCGACATAGCTAGCACCATCATTTTCACCTTGCACTGCTTCTTCAACACTTCCTACAGACACCCCAACTATCGCTGTCTGCCCCATAACCGCACGGGCAGAACTTACAGGTATATCATCCTGTCCGAGATGAACGCCATCCGCGCCCACAGCTAAAGCTACATCCAACCTGTCGTTGACAATAAATTTAACCTTAGTGCCCATAACAGCACAGCGTATCGATTTCGCCAATTCTACTAGGTTGCGCCCGCCCAGTGATTTATCCCTAAGCTGAACGCAGCATGCCCCAGCCTCTACAGCAGCCATCGCAATATCCAGATGGCTTCTTCCCGGACACAATTCTCTATCAGTAACAACGTATATTCCGTGCAAGTTACTTACCTCAAACAATGAAAAGCCGCAGACCCATCCAACTGGGGTCTGCGGCTTCAAGCCGAATTTTTCCGCATTCCTACGCCAGCATTACCCGGCTCAGGTTCAAGGGGTTAGCTCGGGCCAGTCGAGCTTCTCAGCTTGTGCGCACCCCCAGCGGCACGTTACAGCTAAAACCAGTCTACCACGAGCTCAGCCTTCTGTCAAAGCTGGCAGTGCACATCTAACCACACTAAGCCGAGCAATTTATCCCCGGTGTAGAAACGTCACGTGCCAGTTGGTGCCGGCGCACCACTGGGCGGCGGTGTAGTTCCACCTGGGAACGAACTGCCTCCAGTAGGCGTAGGCGCACCCTGACCCGTAGGCGGTGGCGGCGGAACCGGCGGTGGAGACATGCTCTTCTTCACCTGCCAAATCACGAAGCCAATTGCCACCACGATAACAATTATCAGAATTACGGCAAGCAGAGTTTGGTTAGCCTGCCCTCGTGAGGATCGTTTCGTCTGAATCCCCTCCTTTCTGCATAAGAATATACTTGTGCAGTAAACCGAATGTCAAGTAGCTGCCATCCTTACGCACATTTTCCCCAAGTAATTTATCAACCCCATATCACAAGTGACGTGGAGTAATTGAGTTCTCAACCTCTGATTCTATATACGGCGCCATCGCAAGCTGTGCCAAAAGACAGCTCACTGTTGCCTCTGCACCCTGGTTCAGATTAACACCCTCTGGTGTAAGAGCATCATAACATCCGCCAGTAACAGGATCGTAAAGTGCCTCATTAACACAGTTCTTCCCGAAAAACCAATCAAATGCTAGCCTTGCATATTCGAAATAACGATCATCTTTAGTCGTTTCGTAAGCAGCCAAATTAGCTGCTACACTGGTCATCGGGTCAACTGGCTGCTGGTCGAAAAATGCTCTCTCTGAGCCTCTAAAATACCAACCATTGCAACCTATAGGTTGATGCACATCATCAACAGTAGTAATCTCATTCAAAAAATTAATACTTTTCAAACCAACATCCAGATATTCTTCTTTTCCAGTGCACTGATAAGCCAAAAATAGCGCTCTTGGAGGTATCCCATTGGAATAAGTCAAAAATGGCTCAAACCACATCCATTCTTTGCTCGCATAAGAATGGAAAGTCGCACAAATCTTATCGGAGAGCTGAATCAGGTGCGATTTTACATCTTCAGCCTCCGGATATCCCTTTATATACTTCGCGCAGCCAATAGCCGCATAACTCCTGCCTCTTAACGACTCAAGAGTTGGCACCCAGTGAACAGCCTGATCAAACAAACTTCGTGCTACCTTACGCACGTTCTCATGTATTCCCGCAGCTACAGCCTCGCCGCAAGCCCAAAGCACTCTACCAAAGCAGTCTTCAGAGCCTTCATTATCTAAAAATATCTGGTCGAACGACATGAAATTATGAAATCGCTTGTTCGGCATCTGTGCGTAATGCAGAAAACTCAGATATGTGCTGACCAATCGAAGAAGCCTTCTATCATGTGTTCTTTCATACTCATGAAGCACAACAATCAGGGCACGTGAGTTATCGTCGGTTGTATAGCCGGTTCGTCTGTTTGGTATTGAAAAGATCGAATGCTGAATAATACCAGTGCGGTCTGTAAGTGTCTCTAGATGCTCCAACACTATCGCAGGGTAGCTTTTCACTTATTTGACACCCTTTCCAACAACTGCCGATTCTCTTTGCACTTTTGCCACTCTATAGAACAAATCCAGATAATCAATGGCGACATTAAACCAAGCCGTCCGTCGTCCAAACTTATACGCTTTATCCTCCATTTCCTGCTTTTTATCTGGATTATCCAACAAGTACAAAATAGCGTCGGCAATCGCATCAGGAGATCTGAAGTCTACCAACATACCTCTGCCATCGGCAAGTACTTCCTCTGCATATAAATATGGGGTAGAGACAATGGCTTTCCCACATCCAAGAGCATAAGCAAGCGTCCCAGATACAATCTGGTCTTTGTTCAAATAAGGCGTAATGTAAATATCAGTCGCACAGAGGTATTTTACAAGCTCACTCAATGAGAGAAATCTATTATTAAATGCTATATTGTTCGAAAGCCCAAGACGACTAACAGTTTCAAGCAAGAAGTTTCTATACGATTCACCTTCCCAAGCTCGCACCCCCGGATGCGTTTCACCAAGAACTAAATAAAGCGCATTCGGGTATTTTTTAACCACCTTTGCCATAGCCTCTATGGCAAACTCTATTCCTTTTCCCCGACTGATAAGCCCAAAGGTTGAGATAACCTGCCTATCAGCAACACCAAGAGATCGCTTTACAGCAGAAGGTGAAACTCTGTGCACATTAGGAACGCCATGGTGGATTACTGTTATCTTATTCGAAGGGATCCCATAGACATCCATAAGAATCCGCCTGCCGGTACGCACCATTACTACTACGACTTTACAAAGCTCTGCAAGCTCCTGAAGAACTCTCTTCTGATCTGGATTTGGATTTGAAAGAACAGTATGGAGCGTTGCAACAGCGGGTTTATTCAGAGCACGAAGAAAATCGAGCACATACTCACCTTCAACCCCACCATATATGCCATATTCGTGCTGAACACTTACTACATCTACTGAAGAATTGTTCAGATATGCTGCAGCATCAATGAAACTCTGCCTGTCATCTCTTAGTATCTGCCTTCTAACTATACGCCCATAAGGCTCAATCTCACCTGCACGCTTAATAGCCAAAACAACAGGACGAGAGAAAGGCATGTATTTCTGCACAGAAGTAAGCAGGTCTCTGGTAAACGTAGCGATGCCACATTCTGTAGGAGGATACGTGGAAATATACGCCGGTTTAATCTTGTTCATTGATTCCTTGATAAACGAAAAGAGTTCTGAGTCAGACTTCTTGAGATCACTTATCTCATCTCTAAGTTCGTACTCTTCCGGTATCTCAATCTGAACCGGCGCAGCAGCTTCTTCCAAGATCCCCTTGTTACGCATCGGCAGCCCCCTATTAAGTCAAGCAACAATCAGATATCATCGTATTAGGATGGACTTTCATCGGCAAGCAATGCCAGATTCTTTGCAGCCTCTTCTTCGCTCTCAAACATAACAAACACTCGCTCCAAGCCAGTAATTTCAAAAACTTTGCGAACCTGAGGCGCATTACATACTAGCGCTATCTTACCACCTTTTTCGCTTGCTCGTTTCAACCCCCCAACAAGCGTTCCGAGCCCCGAGCTGTCGATGTATTCTACCTCATCCATATTTATGACTATGTTCGGGTTGCCGTTCTCAATAGTATCTATCATTGCTTCCCGAAAAAATGGACAAGTATATGCATCAACCTCGCCGCTCAGATGTAGAATGGGAATACCTTCTACCATCCTAGTATCAATGCGAAGATCCATCTCCATCATAACAGGTTACTCCTTCGAAGGGGTTAGAAACACACCGCTCGATTGCGTCTACTCAGCGGTGCTTGTAACATTGGTTGTTATACCCAAAAACACAGCAAAGAAATATAGTCTCCAATATTGCCAAACATCTATGTCAGCATTGAAAGGAAGTTTAGCACCGGATAACGCCGATTGTCAATGTTTACCTGCTGAATTCTATTACCCAGCATAAAACGCATATGATATAGGATTCAATACCGCATGCATCAGTCAGGTTGTATAATCCAGCAGATGTACGAATATCGTAAATACAGATAGTTCTCAAAATGTATACACAGTGAGTATAATCTACACAACAAATAACGATCAATCACATACAACAACTAAAAAACAGGAAACAGAAATGGAAAACGTAAAAGTAAAGCTTCTTAGCAACATGCAGTTCTTGGGTACAAACGAAGACGGGCTGCCAGTTATGATGGACGCTTCACCTAATTTAGGCGGCGAGAACAAAGGCGTTCGTCCAATGGAGCTCCTGCTAATCAGTTTGGCAGGTTGCTCGGGTATGGATGTAATATCAATATTGCGAAAAAAGAAACAGGATATTACAAGCTATGAAATAAACGTCTCTGGAGAGAGAAGAGAAGAACATCCACGCATATTTACAAAAATCAAGGTAGAACATGTAGTGCGAGGCAAAAATATAGACCCCAAAGCGGTTGAGCGAGCAGTACAGCTTTCTACGGACACATACTGCTCAGTAATAGGCATGCTAAGACAGTCTGCTCATATAGAAGTCGGCTTTCGAATAGAAGAATCCGCAATATAGAAGTAAGAAGGGATTATCCATCAGGTAGCAAAGAGTGGTGGCCGGGGTGGGATTTGAACCCACACGGGTCGCCCCGGCGGATTTTAAGTCCGCTGCGTCTGCCATTCCGCCACCCGGCCTTATCCAATAAACTCAGTCTATCAGTAAGCTATTTGTGATGTCAAATCCCCCTTCTCTCTGGTATAATCACAATAGCAGGCACCTCAAATATTTACTGGGGGTAATCTCGATGTTTAAAAAAACTCTCATCTGTGTGTTAATAACAGTATTCACTGGAATAACAGCCTATTCCGCACCGCCAACCAGCCCACCGACACCCGGACAGAGAACTGAAACCAGCAAAAGAATAATAATCCCAGCCGTAAAGAGCGAGATAAAACGCAATGTAAGCGGCAGCATATCAATAAGCTGTAGCACACCACCAAATCAGGTGATATCTTCTGTTGTTTACTACATAGACGACAAAGAGGTAGGCAGAGCATCTGCAACGCCGTTTACAATAAATTGGAACAGTGCAACCGCAAGCAACGGCGAACACATAATACGCTGGTCTGGGCTGAACGAAAACAACAAAGAAGTAGCTAGCGGCTCAATGATCATTACAGTTAGCAACAAAAGCGATTCCGCACAAAGCGTAACAACAAACACACGAAACGTGAATGGAACAACACCGCCAAATAGCAGTTCTGGTGAAAAACCAGTAACCCCAACTACAGCACCAATGCAGTGGACAGTATATGGCAACGAAAAACATAAAATTTGGTTCGAATATCCGCTTGCCTGGACAGTAAAAGACCAATCGTCAACATTAGGCAAAGATTGGCCTGGCGGGTATTGGTTTGTCGTTTCTACTGACCCCGTTGCAAGCGCTGAGATTGTGATAAACATCAGACACAAACTACTAAGTAGAGAGCACACATCTGAAAGCTTTCTCAAATATAATTCGTATCTAACATCTTGGGATCAAACAGATATATCAGGCAGAGACGCGTTTACTACTACCGATGGAACACCTGCACTCAAACGTGTAGTACATAGGGCAATCATACTTGAAGGTAGACACTGTTGGATGCTGCGCTGCATAGATACTTCAGGCAAACCAGATAGTGACAGTCGCAGTATTTTCATGCGAATAGCAGAGAGTTTGTCGCTTACGCCAAAACAGGCACCGCCAATAAAAGGTAATGGTCTAAACCAAATCGATAACACAAAGCCTGCCGAACCTGAACCGAGTGTAAATCCACCACAAGATAATGGGACTTCACCAGATGACACCATAAACTCAGAAAACTCTGGAAGCAGTTCGGGCGAGAATGGAAATACGCATATTGATGACCCGGATGCCAATCCTTACGGTGAAGATGGAGGCTGGCCAACAGAATGACCAAACCTAGCTCAGGCGGATATGCATCTTTTCCAAACTATTCGCCTACTTCACCTGCAACTAGAATATTGCTAGTTCGGCATGGGCAAGTTGAATGGAACGCAAGAGCAGCATATACGGGATGGACTGATATTGATCTAAACGACCATGGAATATGGGAAGCCCAGGTTATTGCCGATCGGCTTTCACATGTGCCACTTACCGCAGTCTATTCAAGTGATTTGATTCGCGCAAAGCGGACTGCAGATATGATAGCCGAACGACATAACCTAAAATCAATTGAAGATCCAAACCTGCGCGAAATCAACTATGGACTGTGGGAAGGTTTGGATGCAGAGGAGATCATTTCTCAATTCGGACAAGATGCATTCGAAAGATGGAAATCTGACCCAGAAAACGTAGAGGTGCCAGGCGGCGAGTCATTTGGTATGCTGCGAGATCGAATAGTACCAGCGATTAGCAAAATAGCAGAGAGACACAGCGGAGAAACTGCTGTGGTTGTGGCACATAAAAGCGTAAATAGAGTTTTGATATGCTATTTTCTCGGTCTGCCGGTAAGGCGATACAAAGAAATAAAACAGGACAACACTGCCATTAATTCTCTTCTCTTTGAAGGGAACAGAGTGGTTGTAGAATCAGTCAATGATGTATGTCACATCCAGAAATGCATTAATGTTTGACGTGCGTTTTCAGGTGTGGTAGCATCTATCTGAGCCGATATAATAGGTCTCAAGTTCTAATCCGGAGATGAACATAAATGCGCTTGATCCAAGTATTTTGCCGTTTTAGTGTATTGATTGTAGCAATTACAGCAATGGCCGCCGTGCCGGTTTTTGCGATAGCAATACAATCGCCGACGGAAGGCCAGATAGTAAGGGACCAGGTGAAAATCGTAGTCCCTAAAACCTCGCTGGCACCAGAGGTAGCCGGCACAGGATTTCTAGTAGTAAAGATAGATGGAAGATTCATAGCCGCTGTTGGGCTAACATCTACCGACAACAAAGCTTACTCAGACAGCGTAGTATATATCTGGAAAAGTAAAGATCCAATATCTGATCCCACACTAAGTGCCGAAGATCGCTACTTCAAAGACGGCAAGCATGAAATAACAGTAGAGGGCTTCGGCCCAAACGAAAGCGGCAAATACGTTTCATTGGAAACAGCCAAAGTAACTGTCAATCTACAGAATAAAGTTGCGCAAACTGACCCACCAGCACCAATCAAGCTCAGGTACAGGTTCAGAATTGGACAGGAAAATATTTTCAGATTCACAACTTACGCCGATATTCTAAGTCCGGCAGGCGTAAGTCTCTCCGGAGGGCAATATCCAATCCAAGGTCAGTTCTCTGTGTTGCAAGCAATAGAAGACCTTCAGAGCGGTGGCAGCGCGGCGCTTGCACGCTACAAAGTTGACAAAAACGGATTCACACAACTCTATGGCAATGTGAATATGATCGCTTATACCGGCTCGCCATTGAAAAGTGTATATAAGATAATAAGCAACACAGGTCGCACACTAGAAGATAATGTGTTATCACAGACGGTAGAAGCTACAGTAACCGACACTCTTGTTTGGCTGCCATCGAGACTGGTTCAGGTAGGCGAAACATGGCCATGCACATTTAGGCTGAAGTTGGAAGGACTGTGTGATGTGACGGATTTCACCGGAACAAGCACACTAGAAGGGCTTGAATGGGAGCAGGGCTACAAATGCGCAAAGATAGTATCAAAAGTGCGTGGGCTGCCTGATTTCAAATTCCTGGAAGAACAAGAGAACACTGGTCTTCAGAATATGCCGTATGGACAAATGGCAAATCAGATTACGGCACCTTATGCTACTGCTCTTAGTTGGGCTGAAGGTACCGACACAAGTGGTGGTTCAGTTGGAGCCGGCGGTATGCCGACTGTTAAAAAGAAGAAGCCAAAAATCGCCGGGCCAATAGACGCAACAATCACCAGCTATTTTGCCTACGAAACTGGAAAGCTGATTAAGAATGTTATCACGATGGAGTTCCAGTCAACACTTTCAGCCGACACGATCGCCGGGCTACAGCAGAAGGTTAACGTGAGCGGAGGAAATATACCCACGCTTATGACAGGCGGAGGTAGTCCCACAATGCCCACTGGTCCGGGTATATATGGCACAGCACCTCTTAGCCCAAGTTCGTATCCTACTTCTGCTACACCAACGTCATCCCTTGCAACGCCAGGGAGCACGAGTATGATTGGCGGCGGAATGGGACTTGATGATACGGACACATCCCAGCAATCAGTAAAAGTAAAGCTGATTGTTATTCAAGAACTCATCAAGTAATTGCAGAATAATTCCAGCGGCTATAGGAAATCTAGCTGAGGATCGTTATTTGTACCTTTGTTCAAGGTAGGCTATGATCGCATCGTCATCATCAGCGATCACCCGTCCATCATCAGCAACAAGCGTGGGCACGCCTGGCTGACCAGATATTCTGATAAGCTCAGTTCTCGATGCTTTATCGCGTGGGACATTTATAATTTCACAATCGATGCCTAACTCTGCAATCTTTGCTCGCACTCTTGCGCAATAAGGACACATTTCAATCTGATAAAGCTTCATACAACTTGAAATCTCCTAAACAATCAAAACTGGGACGTTATAAAGAATGTATGCCCGCAAATCTACAATTTGCTAGAACATCCGGCTCAACTTCGTGTTCATCACCCTGAAAATCACGATATCGAGAATAGTCAACTCCCCAAAAACCCAAAGGCACAGGTATTTTGCCGTTGCCATTTGGAGAATCTATAACATAAGTCGGACAAGCCAAACCAGACAAATTGGCTCGAAGCTTTGTAGCTATCTCACGTTCTTTCTCAAAATCCACCCTAAAATGTCCAGCACCCTCCACAGGATCACACCGATATAGATAGTAAGGTCTAACGCCAATCTCTATAAGCCGCGAGAATAACTCATAAAGAACGTCGTAATCATCGTTCACACCAGCCAAAAAGACAGTTTGGCTGTACAAAATAGCTCCAACTTTTCTTAAACGTTCGCATGCACTCACTGTTTCCGGCGTAATCTCTGCGGGGTGTTCAAAGTGAATACCTACATAAACCGGCTGAACAGCCGAAGCAATAGATTCAAGTTTAGACTCGGTAAGCAGCGCAGGATCGGAAACAGGTACCCTTGTGCCAACTCGAAGAACTTTCACTGTTTCTGGGGATGAAAGCTTTTTAATCGCAAAACTGAACAAATCCTCGGATACTACCAGTGGATCACCACCCGAAATTATCACCTCTTTGACTTCCGGACGTGAACTAATATACCCAACCCAACGCTCGATATCGTCTTCGGTCATTCTGCCCTGTTCAACATCAGAAACCATCCTGCGCCGCGTGCAAAATCTGCAGTATGATGCACACTCAGCAGTCAGCAGGCACAAAACCCTGTTAGCATACTTGTGCACCAACCCACGAATCGGCTGATGCAGTTCTTCGCACAGCGGATCGCGCGCTTCGCCAATGCTTAACAACCGCTCCTCTTCCGAAGCCAAAAACTGTCTAGCAACAGCCGGCTCTGACTTTGCAAGCTCTTCAATATGTTTGGATCTCTTTTCAAGCATTGCCTTCAACCATACAAGGTACCATTACTGCATCAAGCATACCATGAATGAACTTCTTGTCCAACGGCACAATCGTAGCAAGAACACCACGGAGCTTTACGCCGTCGCCTTCAACAAAGTAATAAGGACAAAGCCGCACTCTGCCATCCATCTCCACTACACAATCTGATGATTCGTCATAATATCGAACTCTAACCCGTTTGCTATCATGAAATTCCTGCAAAACACTCGGAGAACTATTGAAGTTTGTCAAAGCTGACTCCACAGCCGCCGCCCATTTATCAGACGAGACATCATGTCCAACCACTACTCCTCTGCTCCCCCATGCTAGCGGCGAGAAACCCGACGGCTTGATAACCAGTCTGCGCTCTTTCTGGGTTGCATCTTCTATAACCCTCCAATCCTGAACTGCTTTACCCCTAAACCGAAAACCTGGGATAAGTGCATGTGGAGGCACAAGACGAGAATCAAGTACCCATGTAGGCGAAACGACCTCACGCAGCAGAAAAAACTCCCCTTCTTCCATCTCACTTAAAAACCAATCTTCCAACATAGGATGACTGATAAGCGCAAGTAGCAGCTTCTCTTCCAGATGATGTTTGTATGGCGGCGTAACCATAACCAGTTTTTTCTTGGCGGCATAGGCTATAAGCTCTGCCTTGGGTATATTCTTGAGATCGAAAAGCTCATAAAACCGGTAGATAACATCAATCTTCACGCGCTGATTTTCGACATCAATAAAAATGGCATCTTCCGTAAAAATCACTTCTTCAGGACGCACTGCCCACACACTGCGACCTCTCACACGAAGCTCTGAAGCCAACCATTCCATCTCCGGTCTGTAGTCAGCAGATTCATCGGATACCAAAATAGCCACTGCTGGATTATCAATGCCAGACACATCCGACAACATCGCATTGAAACCAGAAAGCATCCCTTCAGTGCCACCTATAGATTCCTGCCCACATTGTCCGTAAGCAATTGACATAGCAGCAGTAAGACCAATGCCGCCCGGAACGCTGTCAAACTCAGTTACACGCAGTCCTTGTTCAGTAAGCAATATATCAGGCCTAATAACTCTTGGCAGCATGCGTTTCTGATAATTCATATGCGCATGCTCGATTAGCGAATCCGGCTTGCCAATATCTAAATACTCGTTCACCCATGGATAATTGCCGCTCAAGTAAAGCCTATTTACAGCCGAGTAGAAAGACCAAATAGCAGATCCCAGACGTTCAAGGATCTTGACAATCTCGGTATCAAGAGAAAAAAGACTTGGTGATATTCGCCAAAGCCGCGCAAATTTGCTCTCTACGCCTGGCAGGCGCCAAAGGCTGTTCCTGCGAAGATAATCTGCTATGAACTTACAATGAGATTCGTCAGTGGTTATGAGCAATTCAACAAATCCAAACGCCTGAAATGTCCGATTTTATTGTTACCCGACATCAAGCTTGGCGAAACACAATAACTGTAAATCGCCATAACACAGTATACCACAACCTACCTTCAACGTTTGGTAGGTTTTGTAGTTTTTGGCTTTATCGTTGGTTTGGTAGTTTTTGCAGGCGGCTTCGGCACATCTCTTGGTGCTTGAGCAGATGCTTTCACAATATCCGATGCTGGCACTATCACCTTAATTGAATCACTGTCGGAGCTGTTATAGCTTTTATTGTAAGGAGTATATCTATAAAGAATCACTCCAACAGGCTTACCATCCAGAGTAAACACCGGAGCACCGTATTCATGAGACCCACCAGAAATTGTGGGAACGTAGAAAAGGCGCGGCTTGTCAACAACAGCTCTAACCTGCTCAACCATCGCCGAAAGCACGCAGTTGGCTATCCTTTCCTGTCTAAAGATTACAATAACATCTTGAAGTTGCTCTGCCTTAACGCCAGTTTTCATATCAACAAAAGCCATCGGCTTCGTCGGCTTTTTAATCGGCCTCAGAAATACCATGTCCAAATCAGCATCGCGCAGAACTACCGCTGCAGGCATCTCGGTACCATCATAGAGCCTAACTTTAACAGATATAACCTTAGATCCTTCGAAATCAATCCCCGTACCGCTGAGAGGCACGAGCGTTAGCCCATAAGGGTCCAATATCACGCCTGTACCGCTTGGTTTAGATTCTTCAGGTCTGCCATCACCATAATCAGTACGCACAACCAGCTCTACGTAAACAACCGCCTTTCCCCATCGATCAGCAACCTTTCTACCGGCGTCAGCTATATCATCCGCTAAAGCCACAGAACACAAAGCCATCAAGAGCACCAGAAAGGCAAACACTAAGACCCGTTCAAACTTAACTTCTCTCACAAATATTACCCCTTTCACTTATATCCGACGACCTCAAATAAATAATCACTCGGTCTTGCCGGAAGTATCGGTGCTCGCAGGCTCTTTCGGTGAATCTTCAGGAACCTGCTGCGCAACCTCGGCAACATCAGCTGCCGGCAGCACTATAAGCAGCAGATAGTTGGTGATGTCCCCTATTCCACTAAGTGAAGAGGGAGAAATAGGTGCCATTCTAAGCACCTGAATACCAACAACTTTACCGTCAATTGTAAACACTGGCATACCAACAGGAAATGATTCACTATCCATATCTGAGATGGTATTAACCACGTAAGCCTTTCTAGGCTTCTCAACAACCGCCTGAACGCGCTTTATGTTGACCGCCAGTGCTCTGTTGGCAATCTTGCCAAGCCTGTCAACCACAATCACCTGATCAAGCATCTGTGGGTCAGCAGATTGTTTCAAATCCACATACGGAATAGGCGACTCTAGTTTCTGCGATGGACGTATAAATGCAAGATCCAAATCTCGATCTCTAAGAACAATCTTAGCCGGAATCTCTCTGCCGTCAGCTAACCTCAATTTCACATCAGAAACGTCGGCCTTTATATTTAGTTCAGACCCGTACGAACCCATAAGCGATTTAATCATCTCGCCTGGATTCGTAGACGAAAGCGCAACAACCGTCAGTCCAGAAGGATCTATAACCGTACCGGTAACGTCCGCTTTATATTCGCTTTTATCCGTCCTACCTCCATAGGTTGCACTCATCGAGAAAACCATCTCAACGCTCACAACTGCAGAACCAACCTTGGCAACAACGGATTTAGCCTGAGCAGCAGTTTCATCGGCAGCATACATACTACCCAAAGATGAAACAGATAAACAAACACAAAACACTAAACTAACAAACCTCATTGAATCATCCTCCTCTTGTTTTCAACCATCCTACTTTCCACCAGGCCAATCAGTTTCAAGCTCAATGAATCGTTCATCGGTATCTCTTATAACCCTAATCACCACAAACTTGGGTTTATCTGAAGCAATTTTCTGCATAGCAGCCTTGACAGCCAACACATCGGCAACAGGCTTGCCATCTATCTCGGTTATTATATCGCCAGACGACAACCTTCCTAGAGCCGCCCATCCACCTTCAGCCACGCTTTCAACATACACTCCAGAAATGTCTTTATCCAGGTTCAGATCGACCCTGTCTTGGAACGCAATATCTCTGACCTCGAACTCAAAAATTTCGTCTCTATAGCGCCTCATTTCACGCGGCAGCGGACGAGACTCTTCAAGCACCACAGGCACCTGAATCTCTTTCCCACCCCTGATAACAGTAAGCTTCACTGTGGAGCCAATCTTATACTGTCTAATCATTGTAGGAAAGACTTCAACGTCTTCCGGATTCGTTGCTGCTATCTCCTGACCATCTACAGCTACTATCAAATCACCAACCATGAGATTGGCTTTCTGAGCAGACGTATTTGGATAGACCTTAGTAATCCTCACACCGGTTTTACCCTTAACACCAAGAGCTTCGGCTATATCCCGCGTGAGCACTTGAGTCGCTATCGGTAAATAGGCTTTTTTCACCTCTCGTCCAGGATCCTCTAAATCCTTCGTCCCAACTTTAACAACGGTAACAAGCCTCTCACTATCCCTTTCAAAGGCAACCAAAACTGGCGTCGGCTCAGTCTTGCCCTTAACTATCTCCTGAGTAATTGCAACAAGCTGTTCAACATTCTTTACCGGCTTACCAGCTACTTCAACTATCACATCATCTTCCTGCAGACTAGGTTTGGCATCATCAGCAGGACCTCCTGGTCTGCAGCTTCTAACCAAAACACCGTCTTGGTTAGCTCTGCGCATCCTACGTGCTTCCACAAAAGATATATCACTCGCACACATTCCCCATGTCTTAAACTCCCTCTGACGAGGTTCTGCTTCCGGACGCTCCTGCGGTATGATTTTAACAGAAATCTCCTTGCCGGCACGCAAAACTACAGCTTCCACAGCTTGTCCTATGGGCAAATCAGCCACCATCTGATTGAACAGCGGTAGTTCCTCTGAGAACCGCACGCTTATATCTCTACCTGCGAGTTTTATCAAAACATCACCAGGCATAATGCCAGCGACCTTAGCCGGCGAATCAGGCAGCACTCCAGCCACCAAAACCCCAATTTTAAGACCGCTGCTTTTCAGCAAAGGCTGTAAGCTCATTCCCAGCCAAGCACGATTGACATGACCATTCTTTATTATTTGTTCTGCTATGCTTCTAACAAGATTGCTGGGTATCGCTCCGGCAAGTCCAAGACTTATCTCATTGATACCTATTATCTTGCCTTCACTATTAACCAAAGGCCCTCCGGAATTACCCGGCTTTATGGTTGCATCGTGACCTATCCAGCGAACCATAGAGCCAACATCTTCGCCATCAAGTCGCAGCTCTTCTCCCAAAAACTCCGGCATAATCATCTCAGTGTTGCTTACAATACCGGACGTAACAGACTGTGAAAGCGCAAGAGGGCTCCCCATCGCATATACGGTATCGCCGACTTTGACCTTGGACGAGTCCCCCCACTCAGCAGTAGGAAATTGTCTAGGGCCAGCAGCACGCAACTTAATCACGGCAACATCGGTAAGAGCGTCAGATCCAACAAGATCTGCGTCTACCTGCTCCTTGTTTGCTAGCGTACAGAAAATCCGTTTAGCCTTTCCTGCAACGTGATGATTCGTTACTACATAACCTTCAGGGCTTACGATAACACCGCTACCAGCAGATTCGCTTTTCACCTCTCGCCCTTCGCTGTAGTCAACTTCAGCCACAAAAATTCTCACAAGAGCCGGACGTACAGCCTCGATGGCTGACGCAATTTTAGACCCATCATCCAGCGGCGACTGAGCAATCAACGCTGACTGCAGCAAAACGAACAGCATCAAGCAAACTGAAATGAAAACCCATTTGTTCAAAGTGTGAAAACATCCTGCCACAAGAATTACCTCCTTCGGTAATAACCACAACCTATCAGTATGATAGCAGAATCACAGATATTCAACTGAATATTTTTCTATGCACACTAAACGCTACTTCGTTTTTAGATCGTCGAAGTCAAAGAAGCAGTCGCTACTTGACAAACTAGAATGTATGCGAAAGCTACGAAAGCAATGTGCCTCTAACTAGAGTTTACACAACAGCACTCCAATCACCTTCAAATAAATAAAAATTTGATTTTTCATTATCATTTCGCCAGCTTATATGTTGAAATATCACCATCGTATAGAATCATATACATCGAAATAAACCAAGCATCCGTTGATTTACTGCCAGTGAAAGAGTTATACTGCTCAAAAGAACAATATCCTGCAACACTCCGGATTTAGAGGAGGGGGATTATTTTGGAAAACATCCGTTTAGATATCCAATCGCGAGAGATAGAAGGGCTCACAGTGCTAGATGCCACCGGGGAAATAGACATATATACGGCGCCGGAGTTCAAAAAAGCTGTTGACTCTGTTATAGCCTCCGGGCAGAAACATATTGTTATAAACATGGAAAACGTATCTTACATGGATTCGAGTGGATTTGGGATGCTACTTTCGGCTACAAAGAAAGTCAAGCCTGATGGCGGCAGTATCAACTTAGCAGCATGTGGTAGTGCCATCGAAAGGATGCTAAGGGTAACCAAGCTAGACAGCGTATTCCAGATTCATCCAAACGTAGAAGAAGCGATAAAGAGCATAAAAACTGTTCAGCAGTAGGGTGAAAAGTTTGAGCTGTGGGCGAGTTTGTGGTATAATTACTCCGACCAGCGCCCCCTTAGCTCAGGGGATAGAGCAACTGCCTTCTAAGCAGTGGGCCGCGTGTTCGAATCACGCAGGGGGCGCCAGGGTAGTTCATTCGGATTGTGGCGGGTGTAGCTCAGTTGGTTAGAGCGTCAGGTTGTGGCCCTGAAGGCCGTGAGTTCGAATCTCATCACTCGCCCCAATCTTTTCTATGTCGTTGGTTGGCGGTTTCGGCCATGCTGGCGGCTTAAAACTAGGCGCACAGCGGTGAGCGCTGCTGCGCTTTTTCGATGTTTGGCTAAAACATGCAGCTTTTGGATGGATACCGGCGCAAAAGAGGGCTTGTGATAGTTCTGTCTGCACCTTCGGGAACTGGTAAAGATGCAGTTCTTGAAGAGCTGATTCGAATATGCCCAGACGTCACTCGATGTATAACCATAACTACCCGACAGCGCAGAGATGGAGAAGAAGACGGCAGGGATTACCATTTTGTCTCTGCTGAAGAGTTCGACAAAATAAAACAGCAGGGTGGGTTTCTGGAATATGCCGAAATCTATGGCAGTATGTATGGAACACCGAAACAGTGGGTAATTGAGCAGACTGCCGCAGGAAAAGATGTTATATTAAAGATAGACGTTCAGGGCGGTGCAGCTGTGCGCAGGGAGATTCCGGATGCGGTTATGATTTTCCTGCTGCCTCCAAGTATGGAAGAACTTGAGCGCAGACTGAGAAACCGGATGACTGAATCGGAAGAAGAGATTGCTAGGCGGCTGGCTGAAGCTAAGAAAGAGATAGAGCAGATAGGCATTTATGACTATGCAGTTATAAACGACAATATAGAAGAAGCCGCCAAGAAACTGAGGTGCATCGTTGTCGCAGAGCGGTGCAAAATTAAAATCCGGCAGTGAAGCAGCCGGAAAAACAATAATACTAGGCGTGAGCGGAAGCATTGCAGCCTACAAAGCCGCTGAGATTGCCAGCGCTTTGGTACAAAAAGGTGCAGATGTTCACGTCATAATGACTGCTGCCGCATGCAATCTTGTAGGAGCAGCAACATTTCGTGCAATTACTGGCAATCCTGCGATAATAAATATGTGGGATGAGCCTCAGACTGAAGAAATATCCCACGTATCGCTTTCTGATCGAGCTGATTTGATGCTGATAGCGCCTGCAACCGCCAACATCATTGCCAAACTAGCTGTTGGCATCGCAGATGATATGCTGACCACATCCGCGCTTGCTGTAAGATGTCCTATGCTTATAGCTCCAGCGATGAACCCAAGAATGTATTCTCACAAAACAGTTGCAGAAAATCTTGGAAAGCTCAGAAGCTTTGGGTGGAAGATAATAGAGCCAGAATTTGGCAGAACGGCATGCGGAGATGTTGGTCTAGGCAGACTTGCTGATATTGAAACAATCGTCAATACAGCATTGAATGCGCTCAAAAAATCGCAGGATTTGGAAGGGGTTCGGATTTTGGTTACCGCTGGACCAACCCGTGAGCCGATAGACCCAGTAAGATTTGTATCAAACTTCTCCTCTGGCAAGATGGGATATGCTATAGCAGAAGCAGCCAGTGCACGAGGGGCTGATGTTGTGCTTGTGAGCGGTCCGACAGGCTTACCTGTGCCACCAGCGGTAGAATTGATAAACGTAGAAACCGCAAAAGAAATGTTCGAAGCCGTGATGAGCCGTATCGATAATGCGCAGGTATTCATATCAGCAGCAGCTGTGGCGGATTATACTCCTACGAAACGCTCACCTCAGAAAATAAAGAAGAAGAACGAGAATATTACTATCGAGATGTGCCGCACAGAGGACATCCTCAAACGCGTAGGTGATAAAAAGGGAGATAGAATAATTGTAGGATTTGCGGCGGAAACTGAAAACCTAATCGAAAATGCAGAAAAGAAATTAATGGAGAAAAACCTTGACCTAATAGTAGGGAATGACATCTCCAAGCCTAAAGAAGTGTTTGGCAGTGATACAAATAAAATAATTCTGATACCACGCAAAGGACAGCCAATTGACCTGCCCAAAATGTCGAAACGTGAAGCTGCCGACGCATTGCTTGACTATATAGCTGCCAACCTGCTAAAACGTCGGCGGCAAAAATGATAGAGGAGGAAACCCATTGAGTAGTGGCAATTTTACTTTCACATCCGAATCTGTAACCGAAGGACATCCTGACAAGCTAGCTGATCAGATATCAGATGCAGTTTTAGATGCTATTTTAGAGCAGGATCCGGACGCTCGAGTAGCATGTGAATCTCTGCTTACAACAGGACTCGTGATAGTAGCAGGAGAGATTACAACCAAAGCCTACGTAGAAATCCCGGAAATAGTACGCCGAACGCTCAAGCAAGCCGGCTATACAAAAGCAACCTACGGATTCGATTTCGAAACTTGCGGTGTGCTGGTTTCTATACAATCTCAGTCAAAGGATATCGCTCAGGGCGTTGACACAGGAGGTGCCGGCGATCAAGGAATGATGTTCGGCTACGCATGCAACGAAACCCCAGAACTTATGCCTATGCCAATAATGCTGGCACACAAACTGGCTAGACGGCTTGCTACAGTGCGCAAAAACAATGATATTACTTATCTGCGGCCTGACGGCAAATCACAGGTTACTGTTCAGTATGAAAATTGGATGCCTGTACATATTGATAAAATAGTTGTCTCAGCACAACATCAGCCAAATGTGCCACAGTCTACGATACGTGAAGACTTAATCAATCATGTTATTAACCCTGTAATTATGCCCACCGGCATTATGGACGAAAAGACCACCATCTACGTCAACCCAACCGGATCATTCGAAACAGGAGGCCCACAGGCGGACACAGGACTTACCGGACGAAAGATAATTGTGGACACTTATGGTGGTATGGCAAGACACGGCGGCGGATGCTTCTCCGGCAAAGACCCAACCAAAGTGGACAGATCTGCAGCCTACATGATGCGCTATGTCGCAAAAAATATAGTCGCAGCAGGATTGGCTGACAGATGTGAGGTTCAGGTAGCTTATGCCATAGGTGAAAAGGACCCAATGGGAATATCCGTTGATACATTCGGAACGAGTAAGATTCCTGACGAAAAAATAGTTGAATTGATCAGACGATATTTCGATCTGACACCGCGCGGAATAATCAGCCGATTGGATCTCAAAAAACCAATTTACAAGCAGACGGCAGTCTATGGTCACTTTGGAAGAACAGATTTAGACCTGAGCTGGGAAGACACCGACATGGTTGAAACTCTAAGAAAGGAAGCCGGACTGTAAGAGCAGCCCTGCGCTTTTTGAAAGTATGAGTTTGACCGACTTGCTGCTTATAATGCCTGTAATTATGTTGCCGGTCTTCGGGCTGGTGGTGTTAATCCTTGGTGTCGTTGCGGACAGATTTCCAAACGGGCGTATTAACCATTGGCTGCCTCCTGAATATCTGTCGCTCGCACTGATAACTCCAACTATTTTCATTGCTGGCGCCGCACTGTGGGGAACTTTGGCACAGCCAATTTTGGGCACAACAATGCCAACATGGATTAGAGATGTTCTCACCATAGACCCGTTTGCGGCATTTCTATCGCTTGCAGCAATAATTGGAACTGGTACAGTGATGGTGCTCTCGCTGGAATATTTTGGAGATCATAATACACGCCATCGCTCCGAGTTCTTTGCGCTGCTGTTCTTTGCAACAACAGGAATAGTCATAGCAACGGCAGCTTGTGACTTTCTTCTGCTCTATCTGGCAATAGAGCTTCTGAGCCTCTCATCTTACGTGCTTGCCGCTTACTGGAAAAATGATGCAAAGTCCAGCGAAGCCGGCATAAAATATTTTATCTTCGGCGCGCTCTGCTCGGCAATAATGCTCTATGGCATGTCAATGTTATTTGGTCTTGTGGGCTCAACATCTTTCGCTCAGTTAGCATCAGCGCTAGCATCAGGAGATGTACCATCGACCACAGCAACATGGGCTGCCGTGCTTATGGTATTTGCCGGACTTGGATTCAAACTCGCATTGGTGCCATTCCACCTTTGGGCGCCGGATGTTTACGAAGGCGCTCCAACGCCGATATCTGCATGGCTTTCAGTATCATCAAAGGCTGCAGGAATCGCGGTTGTTACACGATTTCTATTTGCATCGGTTCCACAAAGTTCTGGGATAGATTGGTACTGGATGCTAGTTGTGCTTTCAGCGGTCAGCATGACACTGGGCAATCTGACGGCGATAACTCAGAAAAATATCAAGAGAATGCTAGCATACTCAAGCATCGCACAGGTAGGCTACATGATGATTGGACTTCTTGCTGCGGCGTCTGTTCGCGGTAATATACTACTGCATGAAACCGCCAAATCAGCAGTCATTTCAACAGACAATTCTGCAGATACCGGCTTATCAGGACTATTGATATACGCTGCCGCATATCTCTTTATGAACCTGGGTGCATTTGCGGTAGTGATTGCAGTAGAACGAAAGAGAGAAAGCGCAGAAATTGAAAAATTCAGCGGGCTTGCGTCGGCATCTCCGTTTTTAGCTGGTGCGATGGTGGTTTTCTTTATGTCACTTGCGGGCATACCACCAACAGCAGGATTTCTGGGCAAATTTTACGTTTTCGCCGCAGCTATAGAAAGTGCTCGCAGCGAACTTATGGTACTTGCAATAATAGGAATAGCAAACAGCGTAATATCCGTATATTACTACTTCAACGTGGTAAGGGTAATGTTTATGAAAGAAAGTGAACCAAAAACCCTGACCGCTTCACGCACAACCGCAGCAGTAGTAGCACTAATGCTGATACTGACGATTGGACTAGGGCTCGCCGCGCAGCCGATTGCACGACTCGCACTGTCTGCTATATCGCCTGGAGTTTAGTGAGAAATGTAGTTTATAGCATCAAGCAATTCTTCCGGCTTCTGCGAGCCAATTAGAATATGCTTACCATCATCTTTCGTTATGCGCACACCACGATTGCCGCATGGATTGTAGGCACGTCCATTCTTCCCATATCGAAGACCCCATCCCCCATAATCGGCAATGGGATTATAGGTAACGACTTCAATGCTCAACGCATTTTCAATCGGTATTTTTCTAAACTTGAGATGAAAAGGATAATACCTAATGAACAATCCATCCGGACGCACTTCTGTAACCATGTTTGAAGCAAGAACCAACCAAACAATAATCGCATCTACACCTATCACCAAAATAGCAGTCAATGTAAGAGCATTATTGGACATAGGATGATCGCCTATCTGGTGATTAAGCACAACCTGCATAACAAAAATGTATCCAAATACACCAGCAGTCGCAATGCACGTCATAAAAATGACTACATACAGCCACCACTGACGTGAGCGCTGGATTTCTCTAAACAAAACAGCCGAGTATTCCACCCCAACCGCCTCTCTTTAGCACACTATGCTCCGAACTTTTCTTGAACCGCCATAAGTTGGGTGATAATGTTCATCACATCAATGCCACGTATCCTAACAACACCACCGTGAGTAACAGAACGCTCATCAAAAGCGCCACATGCGTCCGTGCGCACCCCATCGCCCCAAAACACTATAGGCACAGGATCGCCGGAGTGATCTTTAACAGCCACTGGTGTTGAGTGATCAGCAGTAAGCACTATAAACGTCTGATTATCAACATGCTCCATCAGATAACCAACCATCTTATCCATTCTTTGGATAAGATCCATTTTTGCCTTCGCCTGTGAGTCATGCCCTGCAACATCCGCACCCTTAACATTACAAAGTACAAAATTGTGGGTATCGAGCGCAGCCATTATTGCCTTAGCCATAGCTATAAGGTCGGAATCCAGCCCACCGGTTGCCTCGGGAACATCTATAATATCCATCCCTACATATTTAGCAACGCCTTTGATAAGGCCGGTCTCAGCTACGCAGGCACTCTTCAGATTACATCTCTCATCTAACGGCGTCAGATGTGGAGCAAGTCCGGCACCTCTCGGCAGGATTATATTGGCAGGAGCAAGTCCCTGAGATTCTCTAGTTTTGTTTACTGGGTGGTCTTTCAGAATCTCGTAACTTCTCTGAACAAAAGCATTCACTATTCGCGCAGTCTTAGCACTCGCCTCATCGCCTGGATCGAGCGGCTCGGATTTGTGGACTCTCTCGCCCGCAGTATGTGGATCGGTATCTGTTATTGCAGCCCCAAGTCCTGCGCCTCTAAGCACCAATGCCCCCCTATGAGCCACAGACTCCTTAAACAAACAGACTACATCCTCAATCTGCATGCCGTTGACCGCTGCCGCCAACTGGTCGGTTCCTTCGGTAATTCTGCCCGCTCTTCGATCAATAACAACCAAATTCTCATCAACCGTAGTAAAATTGCAGCGAAATGCTACATCACCACGTTGGACATCCATCCCTATCCCAGCAGCCTCAAATGGACCTCTGCCGGTATAACACTGATAGGGATCATAGCCGAGCAGTGCCAGATGCGATGTGTCACTGCCGGCACGTACTCCGGGAGCTATAGGATCCATAATCCCGCACTCACCCTGTGCAGCTAGTTTATCCATATTCGGTTTAACAGCAGCTTCGAGCGGCGTCTTCCCACCCAGCTCGGCTACCGGTCTGTCTCCAAGTCCATCTCCTATAAGCAAAATTGCCTTTGGCCCTTCCATCTATAATCCTCCTATAAAATCAGTAAATATTCTTGCTCAACCGTCCCACCTCAAAACGCAACTCACCGCCGGTATGCATTCTACAGCACCACTACTCGTCTCAACTAACAACGAGCCGCAATCATCAACACCAGCCGACTTGCCCCGCACAACTCGTCCGTCAATTTCTACTTCAACACCCATCCCCAGACAACAGTCAAGCTTGCGCCAGTTGTGCAAAATCTTTCCAAACCCATCCTCTCTATACTCTGTATAAGCTGAATCCAGTCCAGATATAACTCTGCGAAATGCGTTTTCAATATCTACGGTTTCGCCTATTTCCATTGCCACACTAGTAGCCGATGCTGCTATCTCGGAAGGAAAATCTGTCCAGTTAATGTTTAAACCAACGCCGACTATAGCAAACCCAGAGCCGGCTTCGATTATTATACCCCCTATCTTTCGTAAATTAACGACAATGTCATTTGGCCATTTTACGCGCACATCCAGTCCAAACGCATCTCGAAGCGCATTCGCAGTACCACATGCAAAAACAAAAGCAAGCTCTCCAATCCTATATAAGGGAAGATTTGGCCTCAGTATAACAGAAAATAGTAGATTTACACCCGGCGGAGAAAGCCACATTCTTCCTCTGCTGCCGCGGCCATGCGTCTGGTAACATGCCGTTACAATAGTCCCTTCAACAGCACCTTTATCAGCCAGTACGCGAGCTTCATCGTTAGTCGAACCTATCTCATCAAAGCGATGGATTACAGATCCAATCATCGCAGAAAATCCATACTTATATCGAGCGACTTCACGCTGTGTGTGAGCGAACCAACAGAAATAAGATCAACACCTGTAGACGCAATCTCTGCCACATTTTCTTCGCTCACACCACCCGACGCCTCAACTACAGCACGGCCGTTAACAATCTCTACCGCCCGACGCATGGTCTCTATATCCATATTGTCGAGCAACACTGCATCAGCGCCGGCTTCAAGAGCCTGTTTAAGTTCGTCGAGATTGGTTACTTCGACCTCGATCTTGAGCGAATGTGGCGCATTCCGTCTAGCAGCTTCAACTGCCTTCATAATCCCGCCTGCCGCGACTATATGATTGTCCTTTATCAAAACACCATCATAAAGACCAAAGCGATGGTTCTTCCCACCACCTACTCTTACAGCGTACTTCTCAACCACCCTAAGTCCAGGCGTCGTCTTGCGAGTATCAACTATAGAAGCTCTTGTACCTTCAACCAACTTAACGAATCTAGCCGTGCGTGTTGCGATCCCAGAAAGCCTTTGAAGGAAGTTTAGCGCAACACGCTCACATAAAAGCAATGAGCGACTATTTCCTTCAACGAACGCTAATGCATCACCGGATTTTATAAAGTCGCCGTCTTTTTTATCTTTAGCAAACTCAACAGACGAATCAACAACGGCAAACACCATCTCTGCGATATCAATACCGGCAAGCACACCATCTTCATGCACCCTAATAACCGCTCGCGAAATAGCATCATCCGCTACAGTAAGCCGAGCCGTAATATCACCCGAGCCTACATCCTCGACAAGTGCATTTTCAACCAGCCTGCGAATAAGCAAAGAATCCAACGCAACCGCTCCTACTTAACGTTTGAACTGATCTGCAACCGCTTCCAATTTTTTGTCATAAATTTCTATCTTGCTGTTTCGTCTGGCTTTTTGAATCTCTGCCTGGACTTTTTGGGCGAAATTTCCATACTGTTGAACTTCCTGCATGCTGGTAATATCAAGCCGCAGTTGATCTTTGACTTGATCAAACGATAGTTTTCGAGACGGCAGCTTGCCTTCTGGCATCATGATAAACCACACAGGTTTTCCTGTAGCAGAAATGTTCAATGGCTCTGTCACCTTACCCTGCGGTGTTGAAAATGCAGCCTTGGAAAGCTCCTGAGGCAGTTTATCGCTACTTTTCGGAACAAAATCCTTGAACTCATTTATCGCCTTCATGTCCCTTGCTACTTCGAACCAATTTTTGCCAGAACTCAGTGCTTTGGCTGCTTTTTCGGCATCATCGCGATTGGTAAATACCATAGCACGCACTCTCACACGCTCAGGAAGATCAAATTGCTCCTTCTTTGATTCGTAAAACTTTTTTAGATCAGAGTCCTTGATCTCAGACTTCATAGCATCAGCCATAAGCGATTCCATTGCAAGTTTGGCTCTAAGCTGCATTTTGACATCATCAATCGTCATTCCTGAAGATTTGATCTCATATTCGAGATCATTGGTAAGATTCAGGTGATCTATGCGTTTCTCTAAAGCCTTGTCGCTTACATCAAGCCCCTTATCCTTAGCTGCTTTTACCAAGATCAAACCATTGATCATATCCGATAATTTCTGCGCACGAGCGTAATTGTCAAGCTGCTCACGAGTTATCTTCACACCGTTAACCTCTGCCACAACCCCACCCTTTCCGCAGCCGCCAACCAGAACAACCACTAAAATAACCAGAACTGCCAACACTGCCAAACACACAAATCTCTTCAACTTTTATCTCCTCTCAATCATTAGCTCGCCTACAAAACTGTCGAAGCGGCTTATCAATTATAGATTCTGCCGCGCATACGTGCAACAATTAGTCTCAATCAAACGAAAGCGGTGCGAGAAACTGCGTTTCTCGCACCGCATCAAGAAATATTCACCTATCTCTGCTGCTATTTAGCGAGCACTCTTGGATACAATAAACCTCCTTCTTTGTAGCAACTTGACACACCAGTCACAGATGCGAAAGTATTAAGCGCTGGCACACTACCACCCTGCGGCACAATAACTCTCACTCTAACACCACTGCCATCGTCCAGTACATACCATGCAGGAGATGCATTCGGATTGCGATCAACAACTATACCCCAAGTGCGTATCAAAAGCCCAATATTGTTCAGTCCTATGCCGCCGTACACACCCTGCTGACCAGATAGTGGATTAGACGAATAATAGAAGTCACTGCCGCCTACAGATTTCGTCTGCATCAAAAGCGGCTTTATGACACCAGAGCCTTCAACCGCACTTGCCCAAGAAGCATCAATCATTCTCTCACCCTGGTCGTTGGTCTTAACAAGCCCTATAATATCAGCTTTATTACCTGCCTGCAGTGTATGACCGGACTTTTCTACGCGTATGCCGCTGGTGCGATCCAATGTCTCAATGTAGAACACATCCGGCCAAGCCGCCGAAACTATAGCTCCCGGAATATCAACCCGACTGTTCTCCGGCGCAAGCTTAGCATCACGTATCGAGCCTTTTGGTGACGGTCCATCACTCCAGGTAAACTGAACGCCATCATACCAAAGTGTAAAACCATAATCCCATGTATCAGCATGAAACTCAATTGAGCAAATATGCGCCATGTCCGGCGTACCAAACTCTGTCCGACGCCAACCATTATTTGTGTTTGTCGGCGCATAAATTGGCACTTCATATGATTTCCACTGATTGAGAGCCTGATTCAGCAGATCATAAGGATACCCACCTGAATAATACTGATACTCGTTGTAATTCCCGTTTGAGTCTTTCAGTCTTATCCATGGACTGCCGTTCTGGAACGAGTGTGAGTTCTGAGCATATACTCTGAACTTCAATGTGTTAGCCCGTCTGAGATCCCACTGCGCTGTAAATGTGCGAGGATATCTCAACATCGTATCAAAACCGCCGTCGGTAACGAACTTGATCGAACCAGCACCAACCTGCTTGCGCGACGTATCATCTGCGCAGTATGTGTTCCCTGGAGCTGATCC